>Ga0073774_1000020_pt1 | contig 25007 bp, 12 predicted proteins | sample InSIn5gowninarea_FD_77487 | JGI IMG/M metagenome (GOLD analysis project Ga0073774, IMG submission 77487) | Clean room microbial communities from NASA Spacecraft Assembly Facility at Jet Propulsion Laboratory, Pasadena, California, USA -... ... | reverse complement strand
TCAAAGCAACGGCGTATTCGTAACGGCATCCGGTTCGCTTCAAGCTGAGTGGTTAGACTGGTTAGGTCTGTGATGATAGCGTGACTTGTGCTCTCATGTCCGACTGCCGAACTACCAAGGGTATTGTTGCGTGGGATCAGATCCAAGACAGGGAGGCGGGATTGGATCGAGAAAGCAAAAAGGTGATCGTAGTGTCAGACCATTAATAAAGGCTCTCCCCAGAGCACAATGATTGTTTTGATCATCTTGTCGAGCATCTTCTTCCTATTCTTCACTTGATCTTATTCATCCAACCATCCAATATGTCAGACGTCAAACATTCTGATGTGTTTTCCGACAAGCTCTCCGACCTGGAGATTTCTCACATCGAGCACAACCGTGCCGACTCGGATGATACTGTTGCGTCTCAACCCAAGTTCGTCGAACAGGGTGTGCCACTGAACCGTTCACCGACTGCTGCCGCTCTTGATAAAACGGATCCGAAGTTCCTTTGGCCTAGAATCCGATTGAGCTTGCAGGACGCCTTCTCCGAGTTCATTGGAACATTCATCATCCTTATGTTCGGTGATGGTGTCGTAGCTCAAGTTGTCCTGAGTAGAGGCAAGAATGGAGACTACCAATCCATCAGTTGGGGCTGGGGGTAGGTCCTCCATGAACCTTTTGATCGTCGCTTTCGCTGACAACGTGATAGCATTGGTGTGATGCTGGGTGTCTACGCTGGAGGTAAGAGCGGAGCTCATCTCAACCCCGCGGTCACCTTCTCCAGTTGCGTCTTCCGAAAGTTCCCATGGAAGAAGTTCCCCATCTATATGTTGGCTCAGGTCCTTGGTGCATTGTAGGTCCATGATATCGTCCAGTATATCCGGCTGTTGCTAACATGTCTGTGTAGCTGTGCATCCGGCGTTGTATATGCAAACTACAAATCAGCTATCGACACGTACGAAGGAGGTGCCGGCATTCGAACAGTTGGCGGCGAGAACTCCACCGCTGGCATCTTCTGCACATATCCCGCCGAATTCATGACGCGGACGGGCATGTTCTTCTCAGAATTCATCGCCAGCGCACTTCTTATGTGTAAGCTTTCTTCCCAACAACGTCAATATGTGTTAAACGTACTAACAAGCGAAAAAAGTTCTGATCTTCGCGCTTAAGGACGTAAGAATAACTCCTAAGAATCGAAAAGATGATCAAGAAGGAGACAAGAAAAAAAGTACTGACATTTTTCTTGACAGGATTCGAACCTTGGCTCAGGCAACCTTACACCACTAGGCCTCTTCTTCATAATCTTCGGTATCGGAGCATGCTGGGGTTGGGAGACAGGCTACGCTATCAACCTTGCCAGAGATTTCGGTCCTCGCCTTATGTCGTACTTCCTAGGATATGGCCATGGCGTGTGGTCTGCAGGAGGATATTACTTCTGGTATGTCGATAAAGCGCTAATTCCTTAGCACATGCTGACCAGGTCCAGGATCCCTATGGTATCGCCGTTCTTCGGTTGCGTCTTTGGCGGCTTCTTGTACGACCTTCTTATGTTCACCGGAGAGAGTCCTATCAACGAAGAGTGGATGGGTATCCCCGGAGCTTACAACCGCTTGATGTCGTTCGGAAAGTCGAAAAAGGAAAAGACCGAATCCAGCATCGTATAAAAAAGATGGGTGCGAAAACGTGTAATAGTATGGAAGACACATTTTTACGTAGACACGAAATTCGGCTCTCAATGAGCAGTCATCATTCCAATAAAACTTCGTCCCTTTTGATGGTAGTCAACACGGCCATCGTCGTATCTTAGGGAGGTGAGAAGAAGAGGAAAAGAAAAGAGGAAATCAGGATGCAGTCTCAATCTTGACTCTTAGCGGACGGTCGCTGTCGCAAAGTTATTCCGTGCATTTTTATGGCGTTCGAGGTGGAAGTCGTTGTGCTTGGAGGAAGAGCATTTGTTTAAGGCATTCTCGATATCAAGGTCTCAACGCGCTGCTGAGATCAAAACGTAAATTTTCCGAGACTTTCGACAACAAGCGATGTGGTGGTTTTGGTGTTTCGAAAAACAGAAGAAGTTCTCTTGCAAAACGTTTGAGCGGTATGACTTCATAGCGAGAGGGTTGAGGCTTCAACATGGACGATGCAGGTGCGGCGGTGTGGCTGCAGGAGGTCGGTGCACGATCGACGAGTTTATGCATTTACAACGTGGGCATAGAAGATGGAAACAAAAGATTTTGTTGTTTGTCAAGGCGGTCGTTTCAGCGCAGTGGTTGAATCCATGTTTGTTGTCTCGATTTGAGAGCGGTGAACAGCCAAAGCTTCGGGCAGCGTCGGACTTGTGGACGGACCCTGAATCGAGCATGCGGCCTGAATTTGTTCAATTTCCTGTTTGTTACGCCAGGTCATGCTTTCTCTCCCTCTGTATATATTCCTCTCTGAATTGACTTGTTGCAATTGTTGCATTTGCGTCTTAGCGTTCGTTATGATTTTTGGTTGGTTCGAGCATCGCAACTAATCTCAATACTACGACACAAGGGTCATGTCATCATCGCCAACCGATGGTGCCAATGGGTCGCCGGTAGCTCCTTCCGCTCTCTCAGGAGATGTAGAACGTATTAAGGAGCTCGTCCGATTGTCTTCCGGCTCCAACATCAGCCACCAAGTCTTTCGAAGGGCCTTCCACGCAAACATCACCCAAGAACACATCCTCAAAGAACTCGAAACCCTCCAGAAGAGGATACGCACCTCAAGAGATCCCAGCCGGCCCGCCAGTCCTGATTCAGAAGATGAATCCTTAACAGATGCGGACCTCGCAAGAGCACACGACCGACATTTGCAAGAACTCGCTCAGGTCCGGGAAGAGCTCGAGAAAGTCAAGCGCGAAAGAGAAGAATGGCTGGAGAACGCTGAGAACCGCATCGACATCTTGATTGAAGAGAAGGAGGCTGTCGCTGCTCAGCTGAGCCAATTGTCAAAAGAGCTGGAGGAAGGTCAGGTACATCGGGATCAGATCAAGCAATCCCTGGAGGAGCTCGTGTCGAAGAACAAGGCATTGGCCGCAGAGAAAGAGGAGAGCCAGAGCCAGTTGTCACAGCTGCGTGAGGACACCACCAAGTACCAGAAACTTTACGAAGAGGCCAACGAGTCGCTTCGTAACCTTGAGGAGGCCTCCAAGGCTGCCGAGAAGGATAAGGAGAGCCTCAATACCTCTTTGCAAGCTGCCAACGACAAGATTCAAGAGTTGGAACAGAATATTGCCGAAGCCTTGGCCACTGCCGCAGAAGCAAAGTCTCAGATCAAGAGCCTTGCAGAACTAGAAGCCTCGCTTCGTGTCTCTCTGGATGACAAGTCGAAGGAAGTTGCCGCTCTCCAAGAAGCCAACGTGCAAGCCGCCGAGAGCCTTCAGAGTACCATCCAGGACAGCCAAGCCAGGCAGCAGGAGGCAGACCAGGCTTTGAACAACTTGAAATCGTCCAAGGCCGACATCGACGCCGAACTCGCAACCTTCAAGCAGAAGGCCACCGACCTGGAGAAGCAGCTCATTGCAGCTACTCAGGCATTGGAGAGCGCAACCGCCGGGTACGAAGCAGAGAAGCGCAAGGTTGAAGAAGAGTTGCAGTCACTGAAGGGTGAAAAGGCTAGCGTTGTCGCTGAGCTTGACGATACCAAGACACAACTCTCTTCCACCCAAAAGGAGAGACAAGACGCCGTCCACAAGCTCGAGCAAGCGCTTGATCAGCACACTGAGGCTCAGAGATCAATTGAAGTCTCTCTTTCCAGCAAGGCCAAGGAGCTCGACAACATCCGGTCAGAGCTTTCGAAAGCTCAAGATGACCATGCGCGCCAACTGGACAACCACAAGACACATGCTCAAAAGGTCCACGATGAATTGAAACAACAGCATGAGGCCGTTGTCAACGATCTGGCTACCGTACGTCAACATGCAGCAGAGTCAGACAGCGCGTTGAAAACGAGACTTGCAGAAGTTGCTGGAAAGCTTGCAAAGTCTATCAAGGAGGCCAAGCAGAGAGAGGAAGCCGATGATCAGAGCAGAGCACGCATATCAGAGATTGAATTGCAATTGGCCACTTCTCAAGACAATGCATCGTCACTCAATGAGGAGCTCAATCAGTTGCGCCAGTCCAAGCTTGAGATTGAACAACAATTGATCTCGCTCAAAGAAGAAGTCACGTCTTCAAAACAAGAGCTCGAGCATCTCCGTGAATCTAAGAGCAGCATCGAAAAGGAATTGAAATCCACTCAGGAGCAGGCATCATCTTCTGTCAAGGAGATTGAGTCGTTGCGTCAGTCCAAGCAAGAAGTTGAGCAACAACTAGTCATCTCTCGCAAAGAGGCTTCATCAACCTCAACAGAGCTCCAAGACTTGCGTCAGATCACTAAGGACATCGAGCAGAAGTTGGTAGTCTTGCAGGAAGAAGCATCCACATCTGGCAGAGAGCTCGAACAGCTTCGTCAAGCAAAGAGCGACGTCGAGCAAAACCTGGCTTCCTCCGAAGCGAAGACGACTGCTCTGTCCCAGAATGTTACCCAGCTTCAGCAATCTAAGGACGAAGTCGAGAGACTCTTGACCCTCTTCCGTGCCAAAGTGTCTTCTCTGTCAGAAGAGATCAAGGAACTTCGAAAGTCCAAGGATGACATTCAGCAACAGCTCACTACTTCTCAACAGCGAGCTTCTGAGGCTGCGCATGAGCTTGAGCAGTTGCGCGAATCAAAACTTCAGGTCGAACAGGAGCTAGTATCCTCCCGCGAGCAGGCGTCTTCCGCATCGAAGGAGCACGAGGCACTGCGTCAGTCCAAAGACCAGGTTGAACAAGAGCTCTCGCAAGTGTCGACACACCTTGAAAAATCTCAGAAACGACTAGACGATTTACGCGCAGCCAAGGAGAAGGAACTCACAGACATTTCGGAGGCACTGCAAAAGGCCACTGAGAAACTCTCTGAGGCTGAAAGGTCCAATGAAGCTAGCAGAATGCAAGCAGATCGCGATCATGCAGAGGCGATAAGAAAGTTGCATCAGGAGCATGAAGACGCGTTGAACATCTCTACCGACCGATCGGCCGTAGAAATCGCCGAGCTCAAGCAAGCTCATGGCTCCGTAATCACTGAGCTCGAGCGTCAGCTTGATGAAAGGAAATTCGCCATAACAACCCAAGAGACCGAGCTGAAGCAAGCCAAGGAGGAAGCTGATCGTCAGATCCAAGCGGCTCGTTCTGAGCAAGACGAACGCGAGAAGAAGCATGTCGAGAGTCTTGAGTCTGTCAAGCAAGCACACGAATCAGCCTATGCTGCACTGGAGAAGCGCCTCAAAGATGCTGCAGAAAGCCACAAGTCAATGCTCACCGCCATCAAGAACCGCTACGAGGAGAAGGGTGTTGAGGCTCGAAGCCAACTTGAAGCACAAGTTCAGGAAGAGCGCCGTCTCCAGCAGGAAAGTAGAAAAGCCGCCGATGACGCTGAGCGTCGTGCAAGCGAATCTGAGAAGCGCGTCGTCGAGGTACAGAACGATCTGACATGTCAAGTTCAAGAGGCCCGGAAAAACTTTGAATCTACCAACAAGGAACTCGCATCCACTAAGGCCAAGCACGAAAACGAAATCCAGGATCTAACGAAGACTCACGAGGCACGAATCATATCTGAACAGCAACAGCGCCAAGAAGCTATCGACATTGCCAGAGAGGAGACTGCACAGCAACTCCAGAAGCTTGGTGACGAACACAAAGTGCAGCTCGAGAGCGCGATCAAGGATGCCAAAGATGAACAGAGCACGCTCAAGAAGCAAATGGATGCTGTGAAGGCAGAGTACGAAGAAAGGCTCCGAAAGCACAATGAGGAGGCTAGCACAGCCCAGAATGCGCTGCAGAAGCAGTTAGAAGTCTTGGGACGGCAGCATGAGGATCGTCTTCGTAGCCACAAGGAAGAGGCCGAAAAATCGCAGGCTGAACTGAAGCAGCAACTCGAACGCCTCCAACAGGAGCATCAATCAGAAATCGAAGTAGCGTCTGAGAAGGCTAAGATTGCTGAGAACTCGGTGGCCGAAGCCCAAGCGGAGCATTCAAAGCAACTCCGCGAAATCGAGGCCAAACACGAACAAAGACTCCAAGCATCTGGAGACGAACAATCGAAGAAGCTCGAAACCCTTCACAGTGAGCTTGACAAGAAGCACGAGGACCACATCCGACAGCTTGAAGACGCCCAGATCTCTGCACTCAAGGACATCAAGACCAACCACGTGAAGAACCTCGGTGTTCTACGTACTGAGCTTGAAAAGCGTCACGAGGACCGTCTTCGACAGCTTGAAGAGACTCACTGCGCTGCTCTCAGAGACACCGAAACCAAGCTTCTCGGGAAGCTCGATGAGGCAAAGACAACATCTGAATCTGCCTCAGCCGACGCTGCTCAGAAGTATCAGGCAGAGATCAAGGACCTCGAGATCAAGCATCGTACCCAGCTTTCTGAGGCTCAAGAAGCATCAGAGGCTACTTCTGCTGATATTACCAAGAAGCACACACAGAAGATTGAAGATCTCGAGTCCAAACATCGCGCTGAGCTAGACGAGGCTCGTAAGACATCAGAGACCACTTCTGCCCAAACTATGCAGACATACGAGCAGCAAATTGAGGACCTGAAAGCTCAGCACAGCGTTCAGCTCGACGAAGCGCAGAAGGCGTCAGAGACTTCCTCTGCAGATGCTGATCAGAAGCACCAGCAGCAAATTGATGAACTGAAGGCGGAGCACATGGCCGAGCTTGAGAAGGCCCAAAAGACATCTGAATCTGCTTCCTCTGACACCGCCCAGAAGCACCAGGAAGAGATCAAGGTCCTCACGACGAAGCATAGCGCTCAGCTTGACGAGGCGCGCAAGGTTTCAGAGATTACTTCCGCCGAAGTTACCCAGAAGCATCAGCACGAAGTCGACGAATTGAAGGCGAAACATCGCACACAACTCGACGAGGCTTACAAGACGTCAGAGACTACCTCCGCCCAAGCTATCGAGAAGCACCAGCAAGAGATCAAAGACCTGGAAGCCACCCATCGTAGCAAGCTCGACGAAACCGTTCAACTTCATGAGCAGCGCTCCGCCGAAGCTCGTCAGGTTGTCGAGAAACAAGTCGAGGAGCTCGAAGAGCAGCTGAGCAAACTTCATCTGGACAACGAGGCTGGATTGTCTATTTTGCGCGAGCAAGTGGAGAACAAATCCGCAGAAACTCAAGAGGCCCACAAAGAAATTGAGAGCCTTCGCCAGGAAGCTACCATGGTGCAGAACGATGCTCAAGCAAAGCACGACGACCTGCAAGCTCAAATCGAGAAACTCAGCCAGAAACACCAGGACGAACTCAAGTCTCAGACAACCGAATCCGAACAGAAGATTGCCGAGCTCAAGCGCTCACATGGGGACCAATTGTCTGTGGTTCGCACAGAGACTGAGCAAGCCAAAAACGATGAGATGGAGACACAGCTCGACAACTTACGCCAGCAGCATGAGAAGGCGATCGGCAGCCACGCTGCTGAAGCTGAAGAGAAACTATCCGAACTCAAGCGTTCCCACGAATCGCAGCTCTCAAAGGTGCATGAGGAAGTGGAGCAAGCCAAGGATGGTGAAATGCAGACGCAATTGGACAAGCTCCGTCAAGAGCACCAGAAGGAACTCGACAATCACACTGTTGGAGCCGATGAGAAGCTGTCTGAAATCAAGCGCACCCACGAGTCACACCTGACCACGGTCCGTGAAGAAGTAGAGCAAGCCAAAGCAAGCGAGATGGAGACACAGCTGGAGAATCTACGCCAACAGCACAAGAAGGAGCTCGATGACCATACCGCCAACAAAGACGCCCAGATTACCGAGATGAAGAGCACCCATGAGCAGGCAGTTGCCGATGCTCAGCGTGCCGCTGAGGAAGCACAGACTAAGATGCAGTCTCAACTGAACGACCTACGTCAGCAACACGAGAAGGACCTTAGTAGTCATGCTACCGAAAGAGACGCCAAGCTCTCCGAGACCAACGCCCTTCACGAGGAAAAACTTTCCGAGTTACAGCAAGCTGCCGAGAAGACTCAAGCGGAGTTGCAGTCCCGCATCGAGCAGTTGGAAGCCAGTCATAGATCAGCTCTCGAGGTTCAAGCCGGCGAAACTGTGACCAGACTTACAGATATGGCATCGGACCATTCGCAAGAACTAGCGAAGGTTCAACAACTGCTAACCACTACCCAGGAAGAAGCAGACATGAAAATCGCGCAGCTGAAGCAGAGCCATGAAGAAGACATTGCCTCCGTCCGTCAACAAGACGAAGATCACCTACTCCAATCCGTACAATCATACGAGCAACAACTTGCCAAACTGGAGGAAGAGAAGAAAGAAAACCAATCATCGGCCGTGCGTGTGCAACAAACCCTGCAAGAAGAGCTCCAGCAAGAGAAGCAAAGACTGACAGAAGTAGAAGCAAGGGCTCAAGAGAATAGTGTCCAAGAGACGCAAGAACGGGGCCGACAATTAGCTGAGGCTAAGGCAGAGCACGAAGCTGCGATCGAAGGGTTAAAGGGGGAGCTCCAGACTACCAATCAAAAGCTGGAGCAGATGGAAGCAGGCATGCAGAAACTTGTTGAGGAGAGGCAGAGTCTACTTGGGGAGCTGGACGTGTTGAGGAGAGAGATGGAAACTGAGAGACAACGACAGGTCGCGTTAGAAGAAGAGAGACGTATCGCGACAGAGGAAGTGACACGTACGACATTGAATAAGAGACTGATTGAGGAGCAAGAATTGGAAGCAAGACTAGCCTCCGTGGAGAGCGAACGACAAGAAGCCGCTCATACCATTGCACAATTAACCTCTGACAAGGACGACAGCTCAAAGGAGTTCGATATTCTGGCCTCTCGATTGGAGAACCTTACCATTGAGTTAGAACAAACCAAGCAAAGCCTGGTCGACAACGGTACTGATTCAGACTTGAAGCTCAAGACCCTCGAAGCGCAACTCCAAGAAACGCTAGCAGAGAACGCAGTGCTTAGCAAGCAACAAGGACAAGGTCTACTGAGACCAGTTACGCCCCTGAACAAGTCTGTGCCTTACAGCAGGTCCACTTCAGTTGGTGGCGTGAGTCAGCGATCTGGTGCCGACTACTTTGCTCACTCGGATTCAGAGTTCTCTGATATGAGTAAGGTGATCACTGCTGGGGAGCTGCTGTTCACTCAGAGGATTAGAGAGCACGTCGACCACCTGGAGCAAGCCAGAGAGCAGCTCAACCATGATTACCAGCAGAAGTTTGAGGCCATGGTTGACGAGAAGTCTCAGCGCGAGGAGCGGCTCGAATTACAACATACTACAGAGCTCGACGCTGCTCGTAGTAAGCTGAGAGCCAGTTACACCCAACCGGTTGATACTGGCATCAAGAAAATGGTACCTGTTCCGCACGAGGGCCATGTTGACGAGCTTCAAATCGAAGAGACACGCTTGGTCTCTGAGCACGCGGAGCGATTGGCCAATCGGAGGTCGCAGATTCAGCGTCAGCACCAGTCGCAATTCCAGGCACTGAGCGACGAGTACGACAAGAAAATCGCCGAACTGCTTGGAGAGAAGGAAATGCTGGATTCAGATCTAAGCATTGGCCCTGAGCGCTTCGAGGAGATGTCGGAACAGATCGATCGTCTGCACAGCGCGGCCCAAAGCCCTGCTTCTGTACGCCATAGACCCTTGCGCTCGGTAACCTCGAACGACTACCTACAAGGCGATCGTAACGCTCACCTATGGCGTAACGTCGAGACGTACGCACCTACTCGCTCAGAGTCCCCTGGTGTCGCATCACCTAGGCCTCAGTCCGCCGATCCGCAAGGCTCACTGAGACGTAAGACCAGTCAGAGTCGCCTCGGGTCGTTCATGGGCAAGATATCATCCCCATTCAACTCCAGCCGCTCCTCTCGCTCCTCAGCCTCATCCTCACGTCCAGGCTCAGCACGCCCTAGAACCGGCCAACGCGTCGTCTCCACTCCTCCCCCATCTTCTCGCCCTGAGTACAGCAAACACAGCTTTTCAGAAGGTGGAAGCACATTAGGTCGCAGCTCTACACGACCAATGACCGCAGAGGCAAGAGAACACGCAGACATGGACTTCTCCATCGCACCTGCACAGTTCGAAGCATTGCAGGAAGGCAAAGAGTTGAAAAGTGAGGGGCTCTCGGAGAGGAGAACCAGTGCTGTGGGTATTGAACAGCATAAAAGTCCGAAGATATTGAGACATATTTCTGGCTCGATTAGGAAGAAAATGTCTTCGTAGATGTATGTTGTCGTGGGTCGAGGCTTAAAAGTCTGGATTCGGAAGGAATTGGATGGCTTAAAGGGGCGGATGTGTATTGTTGATGCAAAAGTTTTGATCGCATTAGCGTTGCATTGCGTTGGTCTTTGTGGTTTTCATCGTTCGACGGGTTTTGTAACATCATTGTACTTGTACCGATCGCCACTGTTGTTGTAATGCTAGTCATTCTTACCTACCTGCCTATCTGGATACACTGTATACTTGCTACCATGTTTCCACCAAGCACTCAAAGAATGAGGAAAGGGCGTTTCACATGTTCGTTTTCCAGAAAGTAGAGTGCAATCAAGATTGACCAAATTCGCAAGACAAAGTGATCAAAGTCTTACACGAGGAAACTCGACATGACAAGAAAGGGCGAATGCACGAAAGGGAAAAGCAATGTCCGATCTACAAGGAAAGAGCAGCCAACACCAGATCCGCTAAAACGAAACAAGCTATCAGACCAAACGAAGAAGATAACAGAACCAAGCAGAAGAGGAAGTTTCAATGTAAACAGCAATACACATGATGATGAAGCAAAGAGAAGTCTAAAGAAGCGATTAACTAAGCGATTAACTGACACAATGTTGAATTGTGTTTTCGTATTGAGTTGAAAATTATCGAAAGGAAAAGTGTTGTTCTCATCCGGCATCATCGCATCGTTCTTTCGTGGTATTCGTGTCTGTCCTCCCCAAATCCTGAGATATTACCCATATGAACAAAGGAAAAAGAAAAATAAGATAAAAAGAAAAAGAGAAAGAAGAAAGGAAACATAAACGCCTGCATTGCAACCTCCAGCAATGATTGTAAACGAAAGTGTGGTCAACGCTCGCTCTTCTTCATGCAATAAATGCTATGATTTTTTTTCTTGTCCTTTTCAATCGTGTTCAGCCAGCCTTGTTTGCATTTTCTGTGGCCTTTCTTTGCATCTTTCTGAGATTTTCCCGATGAGCATCCTCATACTTTCCACTACGCAGCATTTGCTCCATTTGTATTGTTCTGAGTCGCTGGGTTTCTACCGCTTTCCTGGCCTTTGCGGTGTCTTCGACGGCTTTCTGTGCAGCTTTCTCTCTATCCTCCTTTTGCTGTTTGAGGCACTTCTCCTGCTCTTCAATCTGGTTGACCAAAGTAGGCGCAGCTCCTTGGACTGGAACGCTACGTATGCGCTGAGTATGTGGGGTGGGTAAACCGTTTTCCTGTATGGTAGGCTGAGGTATGTTGTCGAAGCAAGTAGCGGTGTTTATGCCGTTTGGAACCGATGACGGGATTGCATATCGGTACGGAGGTACGGGAGTGAGTTCACCTCCTGGTGGCGGGGGATAAGCGCCACGCAGCGGGAAGGCGGTGGTGATAAACGGAGGATGCGCAGGCGAGGATGCGATGGGAGTTGTTCTTGCGGTCGATTGAACACGAGTGCTGTTTGGAGTGTAGGGCACGTGGGACGATACCGTAGACACCTGACCGCTGCTCATTGTTCTTGCCGCTTGAAGGCTTGCTCGCCTTTCCGCCAGTGTCATGTCATCCTCTTCAGGAGGAACCCATCCGACACTGTGGAAGTTCTTCATGGCGACATGGCCTGCGGAACCATCTACCGCCAACTCATGCGTGTACGATTTATGCTTCCTTCTTTGTCCTAACGTCTTCTCCCGATGGTCCAGAAGGTTGGCGGCGGTATTGAGCAGCGGAAGGGACAAATTACGCTCATGTACGCGTGCTGATATGACTGGTGCAGGTAGTATGGCGGTCTTTCCTTCGACGACTGAGACGCGTCTAGATCTGCGCTTCTTCTGCTTAAGGGGACTTGCTCGTACGAGAGCAGATTCTGGTAGCCGCGGTGCTGTTGGACCCTTACCAGCCGTCAAATCAACGATGCTGTCTGTTGTGTGCGTGCCCTCGAAGCCTGACCAAAGGCTTGGTGTGTCTTCATCTGCGGATGAAGCTCTCAACTCTGGCTCTACCGGAACCACTGCCTTACACCACTCGTTTGTTCTTTTCATGACTTCTTTTCTCTCATCTTCCATCTCAGAAAGTTTGCGGACATGGCTATCACTGCCTTTGCGGCCTCGAGGTTTAGCTTCCGGCGGCAGTTTTGAATTCTGTAATACACTCTCTGACTCTTGACGTTGCTCGTTCGTTCCTTCTCGTTGGGCACGTGGCTTTGAACCAGGCTCGTGATCGGAGTGTTGAACAGATTCCTGAGCGGATTGTCTATCGCCATCGTCGTCTCCAGAAGTCTGCTCCCACGAAAACAAGTCCAGTTGGAACTCTTTGGGTGTGGTAAGAGCATTGAATCTCCCATGTCCTCCGCTATCTTCTGTATCCTGCAGCATTCGAGACAAGGCTGTGGAACTAACCCTATCCGAGAGAAAAGGCAATGAAGTTCTGGTCGAGTTGAATGGAACCAGAGCGATTCCATCTGAGGACGGTTCAGATTCAAGCCCGTCATCTGAGTGTGGAATGATAGGTCGAGGGGGATGCGAGGTTGGACGCAAAGTGCGGATGTAGAATAAAGCCGAATTTGATTCTGTGTTGTCTGCGGGGACTTCAACAGGAGAGATCTCGTCATCGTGGTGTTGTTCATTATTTGTCGCCACCAGCGTCCGAGCATCAGAGTCTGGTCTGTTCCGTATGCAGTTTGCCGCGCCATGAGACCTTCGGTGGCCAGCCTGTCGTGGAGAGTCTGGGTAAACCTGTGTCTGTTCGACATTTGGAGTCTTCTTCTCCCCTTGAGGTACTTCAACGCAGCTGCGAGTGCCCATGTCATACATCTCGTTCGGAGCTTCAATATCACTACCTCGTCTGCCGTGTAGACGCTCTGGCAATATCTTTTTGATGGATGACGGAGTGTAGAGCTTGTACTGAGATATGAGACCAAAAACAAACAAGACCATTAGACAACCTAGCTCCGCCTTGATGCCTCTGGTCAGGGGATAGTCGGTGGTAGGATAGGAAAAGATATCATCGTTCCTGAAGCCTGTACAGTTCAGTATCAACTCATGTGTATTCGAAGACCGACTCACGCCAGGTGTACACCCAAAACTCCTTCAAACCAGCACGACTGAAACAATCTACACCTAGCACAATTGCGGTTGCTCCAGCAAATGCTGAAGATACGGCATGAGGCCAACTTTTTTTTGCCCCGAATGTGGCCCCGAATGTGCATGCGCAACCAACGAGAGAGGCGAGCACAATCCATATCGCGACCAGCTGAGATTGTATGAGGCCTCCAGGTCGTAGCAATTCGAACCACATAGCGATGCAGAATCCTCCTATAAATCCGCCGAACCATTCGGCACTGTCAGCGGAAAGCAGTGAGACGACAGCACCGAGGATGAGAGCTGGCAAGACGATAGCCACTAGATATGCGCCCTGAATTCCATGGGACACCGGCAGATTCGCGGTCTCGAGGACAAGCACCTGTTGCCAAGTCAGCGCTGGCGGTGGTACCAGAAAGGCAGAATGCATACGGTTACACCAAGACCGAAAGAGTAGGTCCAACTCAGCAAACCATATAGTCTGCAATCATTGGTTAGCAAGCAAACAATGGTCAAGTGGTGAACAAACGAACGATTGGCTGTTTTTGCCAACGAAGCAGAATGCTGATCCAGTGATGATAAGGATGGCACCAGCGACGCCGAATGCAGGCGTGAGGACCGGAGCAAGAGGCAGTACATTGTCGATTCGATTCGCTGTGATGCTTGGTTAGCGATGGTCGAACATGGGAGTGGTAGATACAGTTCCACGCACACAATGTTGAATTCGAGACACTGGAAGGATCCATTGTCGCAACAGGAGGAAGCTGCGACTGAGAAACTCAGCACTTCGATTTTGGTTAGGCAGTTCGTGCTGATGTTTTGCTTTCTCAGCCGCTTCTTCCTTCACTGTTTCGAAAATGGCATGCGCAGAAGAGGGGCAGGCTATGCAAGAAACACGCAACGAGGAAATCACTCGTTCTGGGCACGGCGAGGATAAATATGATCACTGTCGTCGAGTATCATGCTTTTGTTTCAGGATGGTGACAAGGAACTAAACCATGGCGCTCTAGAAACTCTAAGCTGAATATGTGGTAGTTTGAGAGACAATTGATAGAGGGGTAGCAAAGGAGCCTGCCTCGTCGCGAAACGATGCAAAGACAGCGGACGCTCGCGTTACCTATATATCGCAGAGGCGATATGCCTGCATTCATGAGATCGAATCAAGCAGGACGAGACCCGCGGGCATACGTGTAGATGAATGCATGCGAGAACTCTAAGGTCGAGTAAGCATGCAGAGCGATGAGCGCCGGACTGCCTGTTTGGCTTAGATAGAGTTCTTGCCGCTCGCCGGATTCAAGACTTGCTCTCTTCAACTCCACAACTGTCTCAAAGAAGGTGGTTGGATTTGGACCAAAAGAGCGGCACGACTGCACGGGCGGATCTTGTCCACCCGATGCCAGCGAATCGTTGCTGGGCGTGTTGCTAGGATCTACCGGCCGCGCATAACCGCATCCAAGTCTTCCAAGTTGTGGCTGTAACTTTTCCAGGTGAGATCCCGGCGGAGAGGGAAAAGGCTGGTGCTGGATATGCAACATGCAAGCAAGTCAGAGCACGGACTCCATTGACAACGGTTATCTCCACTCCACTCCGGTTCCCCCAAAGAAACATGCGGAGAATGCTGACGATCACAGACCGAACCTGGCTTGAGTCCTGGTCATTATTCTGCCATTACATCCGGATAGCAGAAGGTAGAACCCTGCGGTACCTCCTTGCGGCTGTCAGCAAAAGCTTCACACGATTGAAACTCTGTCCCAGGTACTGGGATACATTGGAGGTTCTGGTCCTCCAAATTCACAGATCATTGCGCGTTCGCAAGAAAGAGCACAAATAACCGCCTCTCTCAACACAAATTGCTACTGGTGGTCTGACCAAAAGAATCGGCCGTACAACAATACAGCAGACTTCCCCGCCATCAAAGCATCACATGGAGAATGAGGTCGTTACATGGCACTAGCCACCTTAACTGCTATCACAATGTTGGACAATAAGGTCAAGCTTGGTTTTGGTTCCGAACTCTATCTCTTGATGGCTGTCGGGCTGGTCGTCCGGTCTATCATCTCCATTCGACCACTCCAGGCAAAAGAGCCGGGCTGGAGGGCAAAAGATCAATGCCCCCTGACGGAGTCGAACCGGCGACCTCGGCATTACTAGTGCCGCGCTCTACCAACTGAGCTAAAGGGGCTGATGCGAAGCATGTCTCGTCAACAGCCCTCATGTTTTTGAGAATTCTCTATGTGGAACGAGCAGCCACTCCCAGATCAGATAGCTCTCCCGCGGGTTGGTAAGTTCGGGATCAAATTACATACTCCTCATTCGTTCTAAGGCTCAATCTGTAGCTTCTAGACAGTTGAATTGACATGTTGTATCGTGATAAAGATGATGCTACGCTTATGATTCCTTTTTGTGGTCCATACCTTTTCCCAAACGCCACGCTAACAAGTAACAAGATCAAGTTGTGCAGAGCCGACTATTGATGACGATTGCTCTGAGCACGAGCAGACTTGCCTAGACGAGCAGGACCTAGTCCGAAGCGGATCTCATCCAGCTGCTCCATACCAGTCTGGAATCCTGACTTCTTGATGTGACGACCACGGTTGCCGGCGCGAGAGTGACCAGCAAGGAAACCGTCCATGATGCTGTCGAAATCGGTGCGGACGAGATTGGGTGCTTCAGAATCGGTGGCTCGTGAGTAAGAGCTGATGGCTGAAGCGTGAGACATTCCAGTCATGCCAGAAGCCATGGACTCTGCATCATCGAATTGGGAACCATAATCGTCAAAGTCGTCTTCGGCGTAAGCTTCTTCAATCTTGTCGAATCTCTGGTCTAGCAGACTTTGAGCGTCTGTGCGAACGAGAGCGGAAGAGGACATGGAGTAGCCAGAGGTTGAGGTCATAGCACCCTTGCGCTTCTTGCGGCGACCTGATGCCAGAGAAGATAGACCGGTGTTGACGGATTGTATTTCTGAAGGAGCTGCCTGAACAGGCTTCTTGGGCAGGGCTTTGGCAGCCTTGACGTCTTGCTTGAACTTGGTGAACTCTTCCATCCAGGCACCCTCGCTCGGGTCTGATGGTGGAGGAGCGGCGGTGTCTGCAGGTGGTGGTAGGTTCTCGCCCTTTCCTTCTCCAGCCTTGATAGTGTCGTCTGATTGCCAGCCTTCATCGTCGTCGTCGACATAAGCGTTGCCCTCTTCCTCGTCGAATTGGAGATCCTCAAAGTCATCACGGTCGAGCTCCTCGGCGTCGCCTGTGAGTTCGCCGAAGAAGTCGTCCTCATCATCAACGTAAGCCTCGTCCTCCAAGGCCTCGAGGGCTTCACGCAGGCGAGGGTCCATGTCGGGCTGGAAGCCAGCAATAGCATCGGGTATGTTTTGCATGTCCTGGTAGGTAGTCTTGCGGACAAAGTCGCTGGGCAGCATATCATCGGGCATCAGACTTCTTGATGAAGCGACACTCTCTCCTCCGTAACTCTGCAAGTCGTCGTCCTTGACGTCCATGCCACGAAGGGCGTCTTCCAGGCTCATCTTTCCCTTGTTCTTGTTCTTGGCTGAGGGAGCTTCGACCCAAGTGGCGGCACCACCTCCAGAGCCCAGGTCGCGCAAATGTTGCATGTAATCGTACTGGGTATCGTCGAAGTAAACGCCGTGCTCGGCAGCTTCACCCTCGTTGGGCTTGTATTCTGTTCCGAACTCATCTTCCAGGTCGCCACGCTCCTTGATCTTGCGTCTGTTCTTTGCATATTGTGGGCCTCTCAGTTCGGCGAAGACCATGTTCGGGGCGTCGGCATCGTTGATGAGAGGGTCGTTTTGGGCACGATGGACCAGGGCGAACGTGGTCGCATTCTTCTTGTCGCTATGAAAGTGTTAGAAGTTGACCGAGGCGTTCTTCGCACGTCAGATACTCACAATTTGCGAGGAGGCATCTTGACTGACTGTTGTTGTCTTGTATGGAAAGTGACGAAGATTGGGCAACAAAAAAAAGAATCCTTTGACCATGATGGCGGGGATGCACGGACGCTTGAACACATGTGCCCTGACAATGTTTCGATGCTCCTTCCATGTCGACATCGCAATTACCATTCTGCCATGTCGCAGGAACCGGAAAATGAAGTTCCTTCCGAGGAGCTGCTGGTCCATGGCCGCGCCAAAAGAGCGACGGCGGGAAACCGCATGCAGTTTCTCATGCAACATCTCGAAGACGAAGACGTACGAAACGACCTACTAGCCGAAGACGAAACCGACCAACTGGACTACCAACTATCAGACACCGAAGATGTCGCCTTTGGATCCAGTGACGACTCGGACGACGAAGGTCCACCACGCGACGGCCAGGATGAGGAACTACAGGGAGAGAAAGAGCTACAGAAGGCCGAACGCGCAGAGGCACGCAAGAAGAAGCGCAAGGCCAACGACTTTGCCAACATGCCACTCAATCCTCTCATGAAACGCCAAAGACTCGCTGCTACAAACTCGCTACTCGCGCCCCGTCCGCGCAAAAAATCCGAACGCATCTCCTGGCTCCCAACACTCGACGATGCGCCAACACGTCAATCCAGACGTCGCCAGACCGTCGCGAACAAGGAACAGACAGAGGCAAAACTGAAGGAGAGTCAGAAGCGCTCAGAGAAGGCTCACGAGCTTATGAAGATCGCTGCCGAGAAGAAGGCCGCTGCTGCCGTTCCTGCCCTCACTCAGGAGGACCGTATGAAGAGAGCTCTCAAGGTGGAGAAAGAGAACAGCAGGACACTCAATCGCTGGGAGAAGGCCGAGGAAGAGCGCCAACTCGCTCAACAAAGGAGACTGGAAGCCTTGAGAGACAGACAACTGGAAGGTCCCGTCTTCAGGTACTGGAGTGGTTCGGTCGTCTGGGAAGGAGAAAAGATCAAGGTCAAGCGCGTCCATCAGCCTAGGATCGAACCTGTCGTTGAAAGCAAACCGAAGCCTGCCGCAGAAGTCTCATCCACAGACACACCTTTACAACCTCCTGCCACCGATGCCGACAAGACGCCAACTCAATCAGACGCACAAGGAGACAAGCCGGTACATGTGCCAGCAGACGCCGAACATACCGAAGATACCGTCATGGTAGACGCAACATCTGAAGCGACGACTATTCCACGGCCAGAACAACCAACGGATGAAGTCTTGGCCTTGGAAAAGGAGCAAGCGATATCTCCGAAGAACACGATCGAGACGACTGAGGAGACATTGCCGGATGCAGTAGGAGGTGCTGAGAAACCAGTGGAACCACAAGGCGAGCAGAAGTCTGCTGAGGAAAAGGGTGCTGAGGAAAAGCCTTCTGGGGACAAGGCGCCTGAGGAGAAAGTATCTGAGCCAAACACGGCGCAGCCTACTCCCGCTCCTGACCAAAAGTCACCGTCGTTCTTGGATGGCATCCACTACTGGGCTTCTCAATCACCAGAGGCTACTGCACAGAAGAAGAATGATCCATCATTACAAACCCCTACTCCGGTACCTGCTACTCAAACACAAACAGCAGAGACATCGCCTGTTCAGACACAACCTCAGCAAACACCTGTGCCTGAGCAATCTCAACAGACAACGATCACCGATCATCCCCAAGCTCCTCTCCCTCAGGCTCCTTCGGTGCAACCAGCAGACACCCCATCACAACCAACACCATTCGACATATACCCACAAGTCCAACAACCAGCGACCACCACACCACAACCGCCACCCATCCCCCTAATCCGCGAACAAGCCCATCGCTCTCTAGTAATCCTCGAAGCATTCCCCGAACTCGATCCCTCCATCCTCCCTCCTCCCGCCCCATCAAACAAAAAGTCAACCGCAACTTCGACTCTCCTCTCCAGCGTCCTCATCCCTGACGCTCTACCCCACCTCACCCCCCAAGAATCCAAATACCTCACCTCCAAATCCGCAAAGAAGAAGGAATTCTTACCTCCCCCGCCTCCAAAACCTGTTTGTGCGATTACTGCAAAACCGGCCAAATTCAGGGATCCAAAGACGGGGATTGCGTATCAGGGGTTGGAGGCTTATAAAGCGCTTCAAAGGGTTAGTGCTGGAGGATGTAGATGGGGAGGGCAAGGGTGGGATTGCTGGATGGGCATTTTGGGAGAGGGTGTCATGGGGAGAGTGGCTAGAGGTGTGCCGGAGTGTTTTGTTACTGGACGGGTTGTTAGGAAGGAGGTGGTGAAGGAGAAGGAAGTTAAGAGTGAGGAGGGTGGGAAGGAGGGTGTTGCTCCTGTTGCTGCGCCAGTCGGGGCATCAGTTGCTGCTCCTATGGCCGCTGTTGCTCCTGTCGCTGCTCCTATGGCCGCTGTTGCTCCTGTGGCTCATGTTGCTCCTATTGCTGTACCTCTACCTGGGCCTTCTACGACCACATCTGCACCCACCAATGCTCCTTGATGGAGATACTAGCATAAACCCAAGCACAGGAATGATATCCCTAATGATTATGATCACCCATCACTTGAACCTCGACTTCCATCTCAAAGTGCAAGGTCTCTTGATACCGTGTCTACGTGATTATGTATACATCCAAAGTCGAGAACAAACTACCTGACAGGAACACTCTGGAGACACGAGAAATTGTGAATCGGTGATCAATGAACATGTTGGATAAGACTTGTGTACCAATTTGCAAACGTCTTGTTCAATGAAAGCATCTGACAATCATGAGCGCCGAGGATGTGTTCGAGAAGGCGTTTGTACATGATCAAGAGACCATAGATGTATGATTCCGAAGGAGGTGTAGGTTAGTTTGAAAGAAGCAACATAGTATATCGAGAAAGTTATTCTGAGGTCAAGGAAGGCTGAATTGTTTACGAGTTCAAGTGTACTGTAAACTACGAGGAACACGAAAGATGATGTGACAGGATAAAACGAGACAAAGACTGGACTTTTTGATGATCGTACTTTTCGAGTAGGGGGTGTAGACTACGAAAAGCTAGGAACCGGACGCCATTTTCATCCCCATCCATGACCACTGTAGCAGCATGATACAAGTGGTGGTATCTTTTAGAAGGCCGGGTATTGAAGACACTGCGTGCCGATGTGTGTTGAGGTTGTTGCGAATACCATGTTCCACAGCCAAAACAACATTTTTCCACATCTGGCGAAAACGACACACGACAGACCACTCCAGGAAAACAAGGCGATGCGCTTATTTGTCCTTCTTGGTCTTGGCACCCTTGACCTTGGCGGTACCGGTGAGGGTCTTCATGCGGTTCTTGCGTTGCTTGCCTGTGATATGGGTCAGTATTGAAAATTTGACAAGTCTGGAATTTCCTCCACGTACGCTGCTGTCTGGAGGCCTTCTCGATCTTGGTGGCCATGCCAACACGGACCAGACGGTAGTGGGGCTCGAACTTCTTCATGGCCTCGTTGGAGTCGTAGATGAGAGCGAAGCCAGTGGACTTGCCACCACCGTACTGGGTGCGGAAACCGAAGACGGAGACCTGGTCCTTGTCGGCCTTGTAGAGCTCGGAGAGCTTCTGACGGAGCTCGTCCTTGGAGACGTTGGGACGGTTGGGGTGGAGGACATCACTGTATTGAGGAAGAATCCCTCGTCAGTACTCGGATCTCAATATAGAGGAGATCAATTGTGCCGGCTGCCTCAGCTACCACCGTCAACCCCCAGTCTGCCTGCCATGTGATACGAGATACGAGTCGTGAAAATTCTCTTCACATCACTAATCCTTTCACACATTGCGGCGCAATGTTGAATGTCGTGCAGGTGTGATGGTCCTCCTCTTCCTCGTTTCCATGGCATGATAGACTGGCGGTCGGCGGCGGCTGCGTCGGTGCTCTAGCGGTTGGGGGGGCGAAGAGACTCACACGACCATCTGCTTACGGGCGAGCAGGGGGTTGCGGATGAACTTGCGCGTGCGCAGAGTAACTTGAGCGTCGGCCATTTTTGCGGTATGGGGATGGGATCGATGGTCGTCGAAGTTGAATTGTCGTCTCAAGCAAAGCAAAAGAAGAATCCTCAAAGACGCCGCGCAAATTCGACAAGCCAGCCTGCCTCTGTGTGCGTGGTCCGTGCTCCGGCTTGCTAGCGTGCTTCTCCGACGTCGAGCCGCTCCTTCCCTTCGACTTTTTGTGCATTTATTTTAATCCAGCGCTCAATCATCACTTGAGTGAAGTTCTGATCCTTTGACAGCATTCACATGTACTCATCATGACCCAAGGATCGCTTTCAGAAGAAGCGCTGCGCCAGATTCGTCTGTTCCGCAGGCAGTATCTGCAGCTTCTCGACGCTCAGAATTTGGCTTGGCCTTCCTCAGAAACACTTCGCTCTTCCCAAGCACAAGAATGGATATACGAGCATCTCTTCCAAACAGACGATGTCTCTCACTTCCTACCTCCAGAGAGATATCGTCTCCTTATTCTGAAGCCGCTCATGTCCAAGATTGAAAACTCTATTGTAGATCCAGAAGAAGATGTAAGCGTGTTCTGGTCTCTTTCCTATCTTCCCTGTTTTCTGATGCTTTGTCTTTTCTATGTGATCAGGAAATATCAGACAACCTCATGTCCACCTTGGCTGAACTCATGTTTTCCCCCATGCCGGATGATGCTACTGCCGCTCAACAGAGGAACTGGGTGACCTATACGCCTCTGTCTAAAGATTCTCCCTCACTGGATAAAGAGCCAGAATTGAAGCTACTAGAGAATCGTGCAGTTATCTCGGGTGCAGGTACTACCGGTTTGCGTACTTGGGAGGCGGCACTTCATCTTTCCTCATACCTCATCTCAACGCCCCAATTGATTGCGAGCATAAAGGGCAAGAGAGTGATTGAGCTTGGTGCTGGGACAGGGCTATTGTCCATTCTGTGCGCTAGTCATCTTGGTGCTTCTCAAGTAGTAGCCACTGATGGTGACGAAGGTGTCGTTCAGGCTCTACACGAAAATGCTGCCTTCAACGATGTCAAGGATGCCATGGACATTGGAGTGCTTTGGTGGGGTCGAGCTTTGAAAGGATCATGGATGTTTGAGAAAGACCCATCGTTCTCCTGCGATCTTGTGCTTGGTGCTGACGTGGTAAGTAACACATCGGCAAGATCCGGTGGTACGCTACTGATTATACTCTAGACATACGACAAGGCAGTCATACCTGCTTTGGTGTCGACCATGAGAGACATGTTCGAAGTCTGGCCTCATGTGCAAATCATCATATCGGCGACTATCCGGAACAGTGACACTTTTGCCGCTTTCGAGTATGCTTGTGGTACGTTTCACAACTGATCATGTAATGTTTCTCGACAGCTGAAACTTCCATCTAGCACACAACGAGTTCAATGTCCACGAGGTGGATTATCCTTTGATCCCCATGGAGCAGCAAACATCTCTTTTCCATTCGACTGCAGTTCCTATCAAGATATTCTCTATCACCGCGCCAGCGAAGCAACGAGATCCTTATGCGATCTAGAGCATCTGCAAACTCGGTCTCTCCGTCTTGAGCTCAAGCAGCGTCCGCGATTCTTCGAATATCTGCTCTCTCCTCCTCGGTCGTGGTATTTCTCGGCACTTGCTTGATAACCTTTGCTGGGTTTCCTGCCACAACCGTGTATGGCGCCACATTCTGGAGCACAGGTATCAGCACACGTCTTTCTCAATGAGAGTATGTGGGACGTGGTACAACTCACCTTTGTGACAACGCTCCCGGCGCCTACAGTGCTGCCACGTCCAACGGTGACACCAGGGCAGATGGTTACGTTACCACCAATCCACACATCCTCCTCGATTGTGATTGGCTTTCCAGACTCTGGACCGTTGGTTCCGTTTCGCAGGTCGGGATCAAGAGGGTGAGTGCCGGAGTACAGGCTCACGTTTGGTGCCAACAAGGTTCTTGAGCCGATGGAAACAAGACACGTGTCGATGATAGTGCAATTGAAGTTGATAAAGACGCCCTCTCCGAGACGGACGTTGGTACCATAGTCGGCGTGGAAGGGAGCCTCAACCCAAGGCTCAGAGCCGAGTAGCTCTTCATCTTCATCTTCTGTGCTACCTTCCTTGCGAGGAGGGAGAGGTCTGGTGTCTCCGATTACGCTGTCGAGTGTCTGAGCTCCGTGTCCAAGCAGTCTTTTGTGGAAGGAATACACAGGTTCAAAATCGAAATGTCAGACTTACTCTTTCCATAACTCCACCTGGCGTCTTCTAGTCATAGACTCATCTTCTCCTGCTTTGTTGTATTTGGTGCAAGCACGAGCACAACGACGGCGTTCTGCCACTAATTCAGGAGTGAATGCATGATAAAGCTCGCCCCTAAGGGATCTGGCCTTGTTCTCCGAAATAGGCATGATGGTAAAACAACGTCCGGTATATATGTCTTTGTTCGTCGGAGTTTGGAATCAAGGTGATTGGTTCCTGCCAAGGCTGACGCATTCAGGGATGACGCGGGGAGACCCTGGACATTGATATTGTTCATGCGCATTCCGGAAGTTTGGCACTTTTTCCCTCGACCACCTTTGGTCTTGTTTATTCGGCGCCGCCGTGTGTGTTGCCATCTTGTCCATACACAGCAACGCAAAGATGGAACACCAAGGCGACCCGAACATCTCTCTACCCACTCCCATCTCGCCAGGAGGGAGCAGCAATGGTTCAGCAACAGCATCGCGCGCATCTTCTGTAGTCGTCGACCCTACCATCTATCCCGGAGGCTCTCGCTCTCTCGCGTCGATTTCTCTTCACGCCTTCTGTTTGGGCATAAGTCTCTCGACCGGCTTGTTCGGCACCATCTATCTCGTCTACTCCGGCCAGCGCATCTGGCGACTTACAGAGTTCATTGCGACATTGTCACTCTTCCACTTCCTCGAGTTCTTCACCACCGCCCGTTGGAACACTTACAATGCCAAAGTCTCCAGCTACCTCCTCCTCTCAAACGGTGCCGCCTACCTCACCGCCCACGTCTCCGCCATCATCGAAATCATCGTCACCTCCCTCTTCTTCCCTGAGTTGCAAGATCTCTACAGCAATAAATACACAATTGGCTTGGGCTTGTTGTTGGTAATCGGAGGACAAACTGTCCGCAGTATCGCCATGGCACAGGCGGGTGTCAGTTTCAACCACATCCCTGCAAAGAGCAAGAAGAATGATCATGTGCTGGTGACTTGGGGTTTATACTCTTACTTCCGCCATCCCAGCTACTTTGGATACTTCTTCTTTGCCATCGGCACGCAGATCTTGGTTGGAAACAAGATTTGCAGTTTTGCTTATTTGGTTGTTTTATGGTTCTTCTTCAAGGACAGGATTCAGAGTATGTCATTACCTCTGTGTTGTTTGGACGGAATTGTTTCGCTGACTTTGTGTTTACAGATGAGGAGGAAGATTTGGTCAAGTTCTTTGGTGCTGATTATCAACGTTACCGTGAGAGGGTCGGTACTGGTATACCATTCATCCGATAGATTCCTTTTATACACATTCTGCTTTTTTGACACGTCCTTGTTTCCATTTGCACGTGCTCTTCCTTCCGTGTGCGAGACGTTGTGCTGTGACTGCCAATGCCACTTCGTTATTGATAATGGTAGTACTTGCCAAAGCAAAGCAGGCTTTCTCATGCACAGAGTCAATCTGACACCTCGCAACTCATCAAGGAAACAACGACAAGGCCAAACCGCTCCTTCATTTATCGTCTACGCATCACATTCACTCGTGTCTTCCTCCCATCTGTATCAAGGCACTGTTCTATTCTGCTTCTTGAGCACCTATCTCC
>Ga0073774_1000019_pt1 | contig 25315 bp, 33 predicted proteins | sample InSIn5gowninarea_FD_77487 | JGI IMG/M metagenome (GOLD analysis project Ga0073774, IMG submission 77487) | Clean room microbial communities from NASA Spacecraft Assembly Facility at Jet Propulsion Laboratory, Pasadena, California, USA -... ... | reverse complement strand
GTACCGACATTTTCCTCATTTACATCAACTTGCGTCTCTGCGTCAACCATCTTATCGCCGTCCACCTTGACCTCTCCATCACGAAGTTGTCGCATAAGCGCTAGGAAACTGCTCTGTTGAAACTTCTGAGATGTGTTATCAGACACGCGATCGAGAAGCTCGCCAGCTGTATTTGCTAGGTCATCGTCACGCTTTTGTCTTTCTTGTGGAGTCATCTCTGCTTCACGTGGATCGCTGACGTCCATCTGTAGTGCTGAACGTGTATTCTCCATATCTACATCTCGCTCATCTCGGTAACCGCTGTATAACTCTGCGATACGATCTTGAATATCTTGAGCTGTCGAGCCGTCGTCTACTAGGCTGTGTGAATTTAATTTCTCGGAGAGGGCGGAATTGTATCGGTTGAGTGACAAGTCTTCATCGTAAGCAGCAAATTCGTGTTCAAATGCTTCGGCGTCTGCGTGTTGTGGTATATTCGTGTGGCTACTTGCCATTCCCGTCGGCTGTCGTTCCATCTCTTGTCTTGCCATAAGTAGACGCCGCTGGTTCTGTTGCTCCAGAAGCATCAATTGCATTTGGTAATCCTGCAAATTGTTTCCGGCTAGAATTGGTTCGCGCCATCCCTCCATAATTGGTTGTGCATCTACAATATGTGGGAGATTCGCGTTCTGATATCCGTGATATGCCTGTGCTTCTGGCTGTGTAGGGCTTGACATATGAAAAGCATTCATTTGTCTACTCTGCTGCTCGTCGGATGCCATTTGCGCCCGGTGAGCAGCCAGTGGAAAAGCATTGGACTGAGCTGAAGGTCTTGAGCCAATCTGAAGTCGTTGAAAGTCTGCTGCCCAATCCGGTGTTGCTTGTGGCTGTGGCTGAGTAAAGGCAGATTGAGGAAACGGATGGAAGCCTCGTTGAGCATTTGGAGGGAGGAAAGATTCGTTCGCGAATGGGTTGTGGCCAGATGCGAAAGCATTGAACTCGGCATCTAGCCGGCCTGGTTGGACTCCATGGCTAGATCGGAAGCTCTATTGTGCAGGTTAGACGAGTTGTGTCAAAAGCATGCTAGCATCGTCATACCTCCGCTGGTGAGGCGTGTGAGCTGAAGCGATCTTGTTGAAGTGTTCGGTCTGCTGCGGTGTGTTTGCGAAAGTTGGCCAGAGGGTTGGAAGGACAACAAAGAGCTTCGGACATGGCGAACCAGAGCTGAGGGAGGCAGAAGGATCAAGGCCTTGTCGCAAGTTTAGCCACTGATTGCCATCTGAGAGGAACTATAATAACGTAGGCGTTTTCACTACGATGGATGAGATGACCGAGGTGTTTCAGATAGGGCGCCGGAGTTGAAGCCGTTCCAGGGGCATTGAGTGACGCTGGACGCTGGACGCTGAGCGCTGGACGCTGGCCGTATTGACTTTCTCATGTTGCAACGTCAACGACAACAACAACAACAACAACAACAACAACATCACTCGCGCAACATGGTGAGCAGGATCCATGTAGGCCGACAACAAGTATACGACTAATCGTACTGTCAGGCACAAGTAACGTCAAATTCAGGTCACGATGACATGATTGTAAGCCTCTCGAACACGACAACATGGCCCTGAAAACAACACCTAACCATCTTCACTAGCACGATGCAGTCCTCGACTATTATGGCCGCCGCTTAGCCACCTGCTCTTCAGACAAAACAATTAAAATATTCGAGGTAGAAGGCGACTCCCACCGACTAACAGAAACACTCAAAGGGTACTTTCATTGCAGCCAATGAACAATCACAGCCATCATTTCTGACCTTTCTTTCCAATAGCCACGAAGGCGCCGTATGGTGTGTATCCTGGGCGCATCCCAAATTCGGCACAATCCTTGCGTCCTCCTCCTACGACGGCAAAGTCCTAATCTGGCGCGAACAATCCTCCACCTGGTCACGCATCTACGACTTCTCCTTACATACAGCATCTGTCAACCTACTCTCTTGGTCACCACACGAAACAGGCTGTCACCTCGCTTGCGCCTCCTCCGACGGTCTTGTTTCAGTATTGTCATTCAACGACGACAGTAGCTGGGCACATGTCATCTTCCCAGCCCACGGCACAGGCGCGAACGCAGTAAGTTGGGCGCCGGCAATTGCGCCGGGAGTGATGGAAAAGGCAGCAACGCCAGGACAACAACAAGCACTAGTTCGACGATTTGTGACTGGTGGCAGTGACTGCGCCGTTCGGATTTGGGACTTCAACCCCTCTGGCAACAACTACAACAGCATTGCTGAACTGAGCGGACACACTGGCTGGGTACGAGACGTAGCATGGAGTCCGTCGTTGTTGGGTGGAAAGTCATATATTGCGAGCGCGTCACAAGATCGAACTGTACGGATTTGGACGTCAAGCGATGCTAGTGCGGAGAAGAATAGTTGGACGTGTAAGACGTTGACCTTTGAGTGTTTGGTGTGGAGGGTGAGTTGGAGTTTGAGTGGGAATGTGTTGGCTGTGAGTGGGGCGGATAACAAGGTTACGTTGTGGAAGGAGAGAGTGAGGGATGGTGGATGGGAGTGTATCAAGACTATTGAAGAATGAGAGAGGTATACGAAGTAGGTATGTCACAGGAGGATGTTAACGCTCAGCATGCATACCTTGAAGATAGAGACTGCAAGGATCAAGGAGTCATGCTAGATATACCGCTCCCGTGCGAGGTCACAGATTCTTCATCAGGAGCGATACAGTACGATTAGAGTGATGATCTGCCTGCAACTCTCTCGCTTACTGCTATATCACCAGAGTAGTCAGGCTATTGCTAGTGCGTAATGTTTATTTTCCCTGGAGGTCGCAATCGTAAAGGCATTCCTATGGAGAAGTGTCATAGATGTCTCGTCTTAGATGGCTCATGCATATTTTGTCTTAATAGCACAATTCAAAGCCTCTCAAGCCGATATCACCAGACGTCCATAGCCGCCATGACCTGCTCCTTTCCGTCTGATTATGCACAGAAACCTCATATCCAAGATGGCTCTTACTATACTCATCAAATCACCAAATCACCACCACCAACAACATCTACCTTATCCAACCCCACCATCACCCTTCCTCCTCTTCCTCTTCTCCCGAACCCCCCTCAACATCCCCTCCCCAGTGCCATACCCAACTCCCACAAGCGCATCCATAGGCTTCCTCCTCCTAACCAACTGATAAGCCCTCTCAATCTCATTCTCGACCCTCAACCTCGCCCTCAGCACACCCACAGCCATCCAAACACTCCGCTCCCCCTTCCTAACCCATTCCCTCCTCCTCCTCTTGCTCTCTCCTTTGCTCATCCCAACCACCCACCCCACCAACCCCGTCCAAACCACGCCAACTAAATCCCCAAAACCCAACTCCGGCACCAACGCAACATGCGCCCCGGGCACCAACTCATCCAACAGAAACCTTCGCACACCTTGCGGAATCGCGCCAAGACTATCCAGTTGACGGAGGCGATGTTGCACTTCCAGGCCGAAGACGCGGAGGAGCGGGAGGAGGAGGCCGCGGCGGCGGGAGGAGGCGTGGCGGAGAGTTGACAATGAGGCGGACTCGCGCGACTGCAGGAAGGGGAGGAGGTGGGGGCGTGCGAGGGAGAGGATGCTGTTGGTGTTGTTAGTTAGGTAACGAGGGCAGTAGACGGGAGAAGGACATGGGATGACACTTACTAGTGGTTTACATTGAAGAGCTCGGCGATGCGCGTGAGAGGGGTGTCTCTGTCTTGGTGGGAAGAGGCTGGGTGGGATGAGGTTGGGGTGGGTGTGCTGGTGGAGGAGGAGGAGGAGGAGGAGAGGTAGGGCTCTATTGCGTTATGAGGCGTTTTAACGAGGATGGGTGGGGGTGGAGTGGTTGAGGGAGTGCTGTTTGAGGCGGTGGCTGCTGAGCGGATGAGCTGAGCGAGGGAGTATATTAGCGTTAGGTCGAGAGATGTGATGGTGATGTAGAGATGCTAGATGTTGAAACTTACGACGTTTGGTGTTGTGAGATAGTTGAAAAGACTGGGCATGCCATGCCCATAGTCATCCGGTATACTGATATTCAGCACTTTTCGAGTACGCGAGTATGCCTCTTCAAACGTAACATCTCCAACAGTATCCAAAACAGCCTTCTCCAGCACTACGACGTCAAGAAAATATCCCTCACCGACATACCTCCCCAATCGTCCCCAATACTTCCACAACCAGCTCCTTCTATCCTCACCATCTCGTCTCACACTGCCATCCAAACTCACATTTTCCTCTCCCAACCGCTCCAAAAACTCCAACAGCTCGCCCTCATTACAAACCCCCACCACCGCAGCAACAAGCGCACCCGCACCACTCCCCACCACAATCCTGGGCAACAACCCCCTCAGCGCCAACGCCTTCACTACCCCCGCATGACAAAGCCCAAACACCGCACCGCCCTGTAATACCAATGCCGTCCTGCCAAACGCCTGCCTCGTATCATGCAAAAAGTCCAACTTACTCTGACTACTCAACCCACCATATCCAACCCGTCCCTGCGAGCCTTGCGAATCCTGCGGAGGCAAACTATACGCCGCCACAGCATCGATAGCCAGCGTGACTTGCGTGATGTAATCTTCAATCAGCAGCTTTGTGCCAGCGTACGCGCGGTCGTAGAGCCGGAAGGCGGTGATGTTGCCTAGATTGCGGACGAGACCCGAGCGGAGCAGGTTGATGAGGCCGAGGATGTCTTCGCGTTCGCGGGTGAGGATGATGGCTTGTAGGCGTTCGTAGATGAGGCGGTAGTCGTAGTATTTGCTTGCTGCGTTTTGGCGCCTGTTGATGTTATATAAGACTTTTGTTAGTGTTTTGAGGTTGTGTCTTGCTTGTGGTGGAAGATTGGAGTGGAGTCTTATGTTGACTGACCATAGATCGTTGCCCAGGACTTCGTCGAGCTGGAAGGCTGCCGATTCCCATTCTTCAAAGGAGTGTGCGGAGGAGAGGGTGCGGGTGTATATTTGTTTTGTGGATGGGCGCCAGAAGTGGTTGTAGAGACGGTATTGCCAGAAGAAGGTTACTTCGATCAGGATGCTGAAGACTGATGGTATAGCTCGGTACCATCGATTGTCTTGCAGCATGATGCTGGTGCTAGTAATGCTTGCTCGTGGTATGAAAGCATGAGAAGGGAAACAATGTAGGAAAGTTGGTCATGGTGTGAGTGATGTCAATAAATAACGGAGTTTGAGCTCCGTCGGTGTATCTGAGCACGAGCTGTCTTTGTGATATAAAAAGTAACATGGCACTTTGCGAAGCTCTTTCAACAAAATGCCTTCGTCCTTGTTCGTAACATCTACCAGTCTCGCGTAGGCTTTCGGAAACCCTCCTTCATCTCTTAGCAACTCCAAACATATCATCAATACCATCCTCCCCTACTTCACTACTTCCATCATCCACCTCACCTTCTTCTGCCTCAAATCCAGTCTCCAAACCCTCATTGCTCAACCTCTCCGCCAGCTTCTCCTTCTCTACCGCTTGCCATCTCGCCAAAGCCGCACTTGCATGTACTTTGAATCCAAACACCCGCGGCTCGTATCGTCTACTACTCTTCACTGGTTGTAGATTCGGATATGTGAGGAAAAACATGTGTGCAAAGGAGGAGCCAAAGTATGCGCCATCAATACAAGCGTGTCGACTGGATTTCGGAGAGTAGATGTCTTCGCATCGCGCGCAGTAGAGGGCTACTGTAGACTGACCAGGAATGTCGTGAATACCAGAAGGTAGTAGGTTTTGACCGTGGCAAGCAACACGAGGGCATTTTCCAAAATCGGCGTTCTTGAACTTTTCCATCTGGATATGAATTAGTACTTGGTGGTATGTTGAACTAGGTGAACTGTTGTTACCATTTTGTGTTGACCGCGAGTTGTGATGATATATCTAGCATGTACTAAGCCGTAGAGGTGCCGTGCTGATCGTTCGATGGCTTCCCGCATTTCATCGTCGCACTCAAGGTCGAAGACGTCTGTGATCAGGTCGAGGGCATATTGATAGTACTGAACCTCTGTATTCAGGCCAGTGAGGTTGAAACGATCCGTGAGGTATTCTTCGTCGACGTCGCAAAAGTATTCATTGCCTCGTGAAGTGACAAACTGGTAGGAATGGCGTGTTAGCGGATCTGACATTCTCAATGCTGGCCAAATGTCGCAAGGCAAAAGTTAGGATGTAACAAGCTCAAAGACGATATCAAAGTAGTACTGTGTCGTTCCTTCCCGGCAGCCCGTCGGTTAGTGAAGACGCCGAACACGAAATCATGGCAAGGAAGGTGTGTGGGGCGTCTTGAATGTCTAGAAGTGGTCGCTACAACTTTCTGCCCAAATTGCGCAACTCCAGCTCCAGTCTCGTGTTTGTTGATGACTTCAGTTGTTGATGACAGGCGTGTGATTGAGTCCAATAGAACAACAGAGAGATACCGCTAGCGCTGTCCAGCCAACTTACAACGAGAGAAGCAAGCAGCGGGACACCATATGTACGTCTTGACAATCATTGCATCCTCAACCAAGCAATAGGCGACAACACTCACAAATCTTGCATATCGTTTTGTTTGTAGCTTCATAGCTCGTGCACGTGCAATATCAACCAAGCAAACAGCGAACAGAGAGGAAATGCACTAACCCAGTCTCGCCAAAAGTTGGTGTATTCGCTGTCTGATTCCGACATATCGTATTGCATAAATGTAGTACGCTGTGTCACCCCCAAGATAATCTACTTTCTGTATGTCACTAGCCAGCGCTTATGCGGTTTTGAGTCGTATTGTGGATGGGTGTGAGTCGATGATGGAAGACGTCGCGTAGTCAGTGGAGTATGTCGAGAACTTTGTTGGTGGGCTCGTGATTTGCAGGTTGTCTGTTGATTCGATAATGCTGCACAGGTAATGCTTGTTGCTGCTGTTTTTGCGTCTGATCTCCTTGAAGACGATGCGGTTTTCCAGGGTCACGTGGGTTTTAACGGCGATATCGAACAAGGAGCGCTGTCTTATGAAGCATACAGGCTGCTACGACAGTGATGACGAGAATGTCCACAAGTTAACAAAAATCAATGTGGAAGACGCGGAAGGTATCATCATGAGCATTATCTACATACTATCCAGCCATTCTTTTATGCCCGAACCCATAGAAGAAGCATTATACGTGTTTACGTATCTCAAGACAAGATCAAGCTCAGCCATCATCAGAACCAGCTTGCATCGCCGAACGACGAGAGAGCTCGCTAATTCACTCTATACTTACCTCCCGCCTCCAGCACCTCCACCACCGGCTCCTCCTGCACCACCTCCACCAAACCCACCCATGAAGTTGCGTGCCCTATCAACCTGTTAGTCATGTACGAGGATATGTGCATGTATCACTCACATCTCTGCAATGCTTGGATCTTGCATCAAGCTTCCAATATCTGGCATGCCGCCACCACCTCCTGCACCGCCACCGCCGCCAAACGAGCTAGCCATTTCTCTCAATCTTGGGTTGTTCATTAGGTTGGACATCATATCAGGATTTGACATCATGTTTTGAGCCATCTGTCGCATCATTGGGTTTTGCATCAGAGCACCAAGATCTGGCATTCCTCCTCCTGCTCCTCCTGCACCACCGCCACCGAACATGCCAGCCAAGCTGGACAGGTCAGGCATGCCGCCACCACCTCCTCCGCTTGATGGTGCTCCGGGACCTGATCTTGTGACATCGTCCTCATCTTCCTCCTCTTCTACACGCTTCTTGGCTGTCTCATATCCCTTCCGCATAGCCTCGCTACCACCATTACCCTCTGCATCAATTCCACTCTTGTATGCTTCCATGCTGCCCTTTGCATCGCCAAGTGCAAAACGTGCCAGTCCAAGACGACTCCATGCCTTTGTATATTTAGGGTCGGCTGCAACTGCCATCTCAGCGTCCTCCTTTGCTAGGTCGTGTTGCTTCATTGCAGAATGTGCTGCAGCGCGGTTGGAAAGGTAGATAGGGTTTGCAGGGTTGAGATCAATAGCCTTTGAGTATAAGTCGACGGCTTTCTGATAGTCTTTTTGCTGCATGGCGACATTTCCTTGCCCCTTCAGCGCCTCTGCTTCTGGATTTGGCTTTGAAGAATCTGTGGCAGATGGGGCGGCTGCCTTGGTTTCCGAGCCACTACTCGAGCTGGGTGCGTTCTTTCCTCGAAGCTTCTCATAGACAGTGTAGATACTGAGGAGGTTCTGTCCATTACCTACTGCATCGGCGACAGCCTTCTTGTCGGTGGGGTCGACATTGAAGCATTCAGCAATACAGTTGGTGGCTACGTCGATTGAGTCGCGATCGTCTGCAGAGAGCGTTCCATCTTCGACGGAGGTGTTGAGATAGTCGATGATAGCGAGGGCTAACTTCTTGCGTGATGCGTCGTTGGAAGCCATGTTATGTAGCGTGATTGTGTAAGTAATGACCTGTTTATGTTTCCAGACGAACATGAAACCAATGTGCACGGGGCGAAGATAGTGTAACGGTTATCACCACAACCTCCAACGTCCCCTGTGCTTCACTTTCAGTTTCAAGACGACAATAGACTCGGTGCAGCAGATGTTAGGTGGATGGAGACGAGTGATTGTGCAGCAGAGAATAAGAATATGATGCATCTGACCATCCTACACAACTAACCAGATTCGACCTCTCTTGTTTCCGATACCTTCAGGATACTTTCGATAAGCTCTCGACAAAGATGCTCAGCAATGCGCCCTCCTCCCCAGTCTCCTCCCTCTCCTCCCTCGATTCAGATCAGTTCCAACGAAAGCGCATCGAAGAAGATGGCGACCACGACTCTCTCGTTCTACCTTCACCCAAACGCCGCAAGGTCGGCTCTCACACACCAAATACTTACGATTCGCCCATGATCGACGCCGAAAAGGACATTCCAGACGACGCCTCCGACATATCTTCAGACACCAGCGGAAGCGTCCAAGGCTCACCCCGAGCAATAAAAGAGCTTGGCATGCCAGACGAAGACCTGCTAGCATCAGAACAAGTCCGTGCTTGTGGCTGGGAAGGCTGCACCCTAGGCGAGCTAGCAAATCTAGACGAATTGGTGCATCACCTGACCGAAGAACACGTCAACGCAGCCAAGACTACAAAATATACCTGTCAATGGACCGATTGCAAAGCCAAAGGAAAGACGCAAATGAGCGCGTATGCACTGAAAGCGCACCTGAGAAGTCACACGAAAGAAAAGCCCTTCTACTGCGCGCTGCCGGAATGCGATCGCTCGTTTACGCGGTCGGATGCGCTTGCGAAACACATGCGCACGGTTCATGAGAACGAAGCGCCCAAGACTCTAGAGCACTACAGCAAGAACCCACACGCTGCTTTGGCTGAGAAGCCGGAGAAAGAGACCGGTACACCTATGCGTGGCACACCCATACCAGCACAACCCAGTATAGTGAAACCACCACAAAAGCTCAAACTCCTACTCAACCCCAGCAGATCGTCTGTATCTAGTGTTCAACACGCAAACGGTGCAGCTCCAGGAACAATATGCACAGGAGACATCACACCCTTATCGCCCGAGTCGCGAGACACAACATTCGGCCCTCTCCCTGTCGATCTTGGGTTCACAGCCGACGAAGCATCCATGTCCCGCCACGACCTCTTCCGCCTGCTACGGCGTCAAGTCCACTGGGCCGAACAAAACGCCAGATCTCTCAATTCATCCCTAAGCACACTCGAAAGCATGCGCAAGACCGAATTCCTCGCCAAAGAACTCGCGCTCGAGAACGCTCTTGAAGGTGCCTACGCCGCCGCCGAGCGCAAAGGCCTGGTCGGTGCCTGGGCTGACCACGGTGTGCGCGGCGTGCCGATGGAGGGAACATTACAAGCAGATTTGATAATGCGCAACGACAAGTCTTCCACCAGATTCTGGAACGCACGACGAGAGGAAGGCGAGAAAGTAGTCCGCTGGCTCGAGCAGGACCTAGCATACGCCACAAGACTTCCTCTGCAGCCTCCAAAAGGCAGCGAAGGGAAAGTAGAACCATGGTATCGCGGCGCCGAATGGCACTTGCGTAAACAGGAAATGGAACGTCATCGTCTCTGGCGGCGCCAGGAAGAGCAACAATCTCAGCAGCAAGGATCTGAAAACAAGAAAGTTGAAGTTGAAGTCGACGAGGAAGACGCAGACGACGTTATTGACGACGCGGCGCTACTGGGTGATGCGGACGAAGCTGACGATGACCTGGAATTGCCCGACGAAGATCCCGAGTATGAACATGAAGATGGCGAGGATGTGCAGCAGAGTGAATATAAGAGAAGATATCGACCGTATGGTCCGCCTGTTGATGGAGCAGAGTATGGGGCGGGTGTGATTGAGGAAGCTATGGATATTGACGCGACTGCGGGGAGGCTTAAGGGCGAAGTGAGGGATGAGGTGTGAGTATTGATGATGCATGCACGCATAGATAAGGGCATGGGGTTATTGTTGACACTTTGATAGGCAAAATACTACTCCAAAGGTCGAAGATGCGAAACCGACTGCTGCGTGGTCTTGGTCGCCTATGTTCCAAAACGTCAGGAAATATAAGAGATAGCAATTGTGAGGTTTAAACCAATATCATAATGATCCTGTTCCTGCTCTGTTGGGCATGCTCTGCGGATGACATGCAAGAAACTGTCGTTTTTCCCGAACACAGGTTACGTGTGCTTCTTACAGAATATTAGCTGCATGTGTGCTCATTGAAGAGGGCAGATTTGATGAACGTTTCGGGCATCTTGCATCGATTCGATTCTCTTGTGACTATCTATTGTATTTCAGTTGGTTCATTAGTTATCACATGACCTTCTTCCTGTCTGCCCTTGCCCCCAATCACGTATATATCATTAGCATTAATCTCCCATAGCCAGCACTGCAGCCTTTACATCTTCCCATATCAATTCAAGCATCACCAGCAGCAGCCAGGTCAGCATCCACAGCCAGTCTCCTATTAGCACCCACTCCTGTCGAATTAGTCGTCACAGGAATATCAGCCAAATTCTTCCACCAAAGCGCTTCATTATTGTTCATTGCGGCTGCTCTTGCTGCTCCTGCTGTCACGACGGACGCGTAAGACCTGAAATTAACACACAGATCAGTAACAATTCAATTACAGAACGAAAAAAAAATCAAACTCACCAAGTCAAATCTCTAGCACCTTGAGGAGCACCCGTATTCCTATTAATCTCCTCCGGCATCCGTCCATTAGGTGGGGTGTAATTGTTGATCGTCCTCATGAATGCATCACCCCATCCATTCAAACTGTTAACCATGTTGAAGAATTGAACGTCATTAGCTGGGTAGCTGTTTCCCGCCTGCACATTCGCCTGCGGAGAGAAGTAGCGCCAGAAAGGTAAAGAATTACCAGTAACGCTAATTTTACCAGTAGCTGTATAGCTAGCAGAAGCACGGTAGAACAGTTCAGCCATGGCAGCGGTGCAGAGATACCAAGGGTTGCCACCATTTGCTTGCGTGCCAGTTCCGTTGTAGACGTCTTCGGGATATCGACCGATGGGAATGCCTAGGATACGGCCTTGGGCGTCGTGGGTGACGCTTGAGATGTTGTAGATGAGGAAGGACGTTGCTATTTCGAGGGCGCTAGAGAGGACTTTGGGGTCGGTGTATGAATAAAGACCGTCACCAGCGTAGCCATGTAGGACACCGAGGATAACAGCAGCGTCTTTGAAGGAGTATTTGCCGTTCAGGACGGGACCGTATTCGTAAAGAATGAGGTTGCGGGTTTTGTCCCAGAATTGAGACATTGTAGCGGCGAGGGCAGTGGCTGCGGAGGATAGAGTGGTGGAAGTGGCGGAATCTCCCATTTTGGTGGCAAAGGTTGAACCGAGGACTAAAGCACGATGTTGTACCATGCGCTGGAGAAATGTTAGACGGCAAAGTCGGTTGGAGAGCGAGGTCAAAAGGCTTACAGTGTAAAAGTGATCACTTTCCTCCTCCTCCCAAAGATCAAAAGAAGGGGAAGACCAGTTGCTAGCGACGAAAAGAAGGTCCTTCATAATCGGCGCACCAGAGGGATTTGCCGAAGAGTTGTAGAGTTTGTTCTTAACTGTGTCCAAGCTGCCGCCATTTGCCATGTATGTATTGGCGAATTCCATCAATGTGATGGCAGCAGTAGCAGGTCCATCATTTTGAGGCCTACCCCAGGGGCCAGTGAAGACAGAGTTGTCTGTCTATTGATTAGCTTGATCATGCATGAGGTGCTTCAGTCTTTCGTGGTGTACTACATGGCTGATTAGTAATTCGTTTCAAATCTGTAACAGCAGCAACATACCCTAGATTGAACTTGGGCTCACCAAGTCCTGTCTGCAATCCAGGATCAATCTGTTCAGTCGCTCTTGCAATTGAATAGTTAAACAAAAGGTCCGAGTAGTAATTCCTGATCGTCATGTTAGAAGCACCAGCATATAGCGAGGCCACAACATCGAATGTCAGACTGGAGTCTCGAACCCAGTTGTACTATAGCTTGTAAGTCTGTTATTTTCACGTGTATGTATTTGTCGACTTACGCCATAACTATAATAGATTAGCACGAGTACCACGCCTAACGCACCAATCAACTTACTCAGGATTAGCATAACTCTGCGCCGCCACAATCGTCCCAACCGCTGCATCAGTAACTTCAATATTGTTAAACATAAACCGCTTCGCCTTTGCAGCTTCACTTCCCTTGGCAGCCGCCAAGAAGTTCGTGATATCCTTGCTGAAACCAGTTGGTGTAGCATATGGTGGTGGAATCGCAGTCGATGTGGGTTTGGGTCCGGAAGCATTTACCATGATATTTCTGAGATCTTCAACAAAGATTTGATTGATGTTTACAGCATTATAAGTGAGATTGAGCAGATTGGATATACCGTCGAGGTTGACATATGGGGTCGTGGAAGACCAGAGTTCATAATTCGTATTGGAGATGCTGGATTGGTAACCCAGATTGACGGCACTGAGAGGAGTCGAAGCGCCAGATTTGTCGGTGTAGTAGAGACTGACTACTTTGTCGTAGCACAGGTTCTACATTCGATGTGAGTATATGCAGCTGTTGTAAGTAATTTTAGATAGTGATTTTTACCTCAATATAAGCGTCGGCATATAGAGTACCACCACAATAAGCTAGAGAACGCAACGCCACCGCAGTCGCACTGGGCACAACAGAAGCATACGTCGTCGTCACACAGCTGGCAGAAGCCGCAGGAGCAGCAGTCACAAAGCTTGCCAATCCTACGAAGGTGGCAGCTAGTACATTTTGACCTCTCATTGCAACGGTATAATCTTGATAGCAATTATGATTGAGGGCACACTGCAGTGAGGAAGCCATGGTGAGAAGACCTTCGGCAAGTACTTATACACGATGGAGGAATGGGTTTGAGATCAGCATGGATTGCCCATCCCCGCTCTAGAAGGAGTGGATTTCTATAAGCACATCATAGTGGAGAGATCTACTCCTCATAATTACTGCATTTGGCAGGAGCAGTCAAAGAAGGGATGAAGCAAAAGCTTCTGCTGTGCGGGGTCATGTCTGGTGACGACGTTGGCGTCTCTCCTCAATCAAGTCCTCGGCCCGTGGCGTGAAAGCGTCGAGATGAGATGACACAAGAGTCTTCAAAGTCATCTTCTTCTCTACCACCTACGTCTACTTCTACACTATCCTAATGTCCCTCAATCTCCCTAGGCTTATACGGCTCCTCCAAATACTTAACCTCCTCATCCGTCAACGTCTTGCCCTTGACTTCAACTGCCTCATCAATCCTCTTCACGCTCGAGAAACCAATAATGGGACTCGACACATATCTCAAAATCCATGCCATTGCCACATGCGACATAGCCCAGCCCTTCTTCTCCGCTAATTCCTGCACTCGCGAGATGATTTGATGTTGGACATCTGAAATTTCTGGTTGTGCTTCTGATCGCTTTGTTGTGCCTTGTGCTTCTGGCTTACGTGCTAGAAGACCGCGTGCGAGAGGTGCCCACTGTTTGTTGTTGTGTCAGTTAATGGTCACCAAGTTGAACATGTTTTGTTTACTACTCACCGGAATCAACCCAACCCCAGTCTCTCTGCAAAAAGGATTCATCTCTCTCTCTTCCTCACGATACAACAAACTGTAGTGATTCTGCATGCTCACAAACTTGGTCCATCCATTCCTCTCTGCCGCAAACTGCATTTGCGCAAATTGATAGGCATACATAGAAGAAGCACCAATATAATGCACCTTTCCCATTGTAACAAGATCGTGTAGCGCTTTCATGGTCTCCTCGATGGGTGTAGCGGTATCAAATCTATGAATCTGAAGCAGGTCGAGGTAGTCTGTACCAAGACGCTTGAGTGAATTATTCACATTGCTGAAAATAGCAGTCCGGGAGAGACCACCGCGGTTGACATAGTCTTTGTGGTTTGGTGCAATCTTGCCATGTTTCTGAGTGGTAAAGTTGGGGCTGAGAGGAGAAGAAAAGTGTCCGTCAGTTGCTGGTCTTACACACATAAGAATGTGACTACACACCTTTCACCAACATATCCGTAGCACTTGCTCAGCAGTACCAACTTCTCTCTGGGGATTTTGTACTCCTTGATAGCATTGCCAATGATCTCCTCGCTTTTGCCGTTACTATAGACGTTTGCGCTGCGCATGTATATCAGCTTCGTATCCTGTAGCTGATGTGACGTCTCCTCCTTACGTGTCCCAAGTGTTCAGTCCTCGATCATAAGCAGCTTTGAGCAATGGTTTGGCCTGTAGAAGTAAGTGCTGTCAGCAAGACGAACTTAACGAAGTGTGTGTATTTCTTACCTCTTCCTCGCTGATGACCCAGGGTTGCCATTCTGTTTGACCGAAGGACATACTAAAGAAGGGTTAGATGGCTTAAAATACTCAGCTGAAGTGTCCTTACCATCCAAAGATAGGCACCGACACTCTAAGACCACTCTTGCCAAGATTGCGGTATTCACATTTGGTCTCCTCGAGACCTTGCATGATTGGGTCTGACATGTTTGAGAGTTGGGGGGGTTTATCGAGTTTCTTGATTAACCGGTAGGAGGTGGTTGATGCTCAAAGGAAGCAAAAGAATCAGAAACAGAAGCTGTTTGTAAGATGTTAGTGCCCCACTTACCAATGGCTAATCGCTTTTGCCCCGCATGATGCTCCCCCATGTTTCAGCCTAAAAGGAGAGCAGTTTCAGATAAAGCTTTACAACGCCAAGATGTACTTCAAAATGTAAGTACCTTGGGATAAAACATGATGCAGGTGATGAAGTGCTTAGATGAATTACAGTCATACCGGGACTCGTTCAGTATGAAATGAATTAACTGTATAGCTGATAGTGCGCCTAACTATCACGGCGAGCTCGAATCGACTACCCTATCTTATTCGAGATAGCAGTAGTAGATATAGGTACAAGCGTACTCCTCGCCATAGCAGTTAAAAGTTTCAGAAGCCTTATTATTGACACACGCATACTTCCAGCTACCACTCTTCGCAGGCGTGATGTATCCCTGGATAGCGCCTCCCGTACCGTCATGTGGTGCTGAGCATGAACTCGTTGCCTTAAAGTTACCTTGACCATCGGGCGTTCCAATAGTCCCGTAGGCACTACAGTAGTTGCCGCCAAAGGGGGCTGTTCTGTCTTTGGCGCAAGACTGGGCCTTCGCGTCACCGTCGAAATGGACGTATGTACGTTGTTCACAGCTGGTGTTGGCGCCTTCGTCGGTAGGGATGCAGCCTGAGGTGTGTGTTAGCAAAAGCGCTCGGTGTAGTAGGCAGAATCGAGCTAATCACTATTGCATGTATAGACGTTGAAAGCGGTAGATGCTCGTGACTGAAGCTGAACATCTCTCTCAGTGAGTAGTGGTGTGGCTGATGCGCTTCGGTAGAGGAGCAGCGCTGCAAGGGTGGCGGACAGGAATGTGGTGCCATGGTGAATATCTGTGTGATCTTGTTGATTGAAATTCGGTGAGGTAGTGGTGGATGGTCTTGAATGTTGAGGATGGTGATACTGGATTTGAAGTGGAAATCTGCCTCAGCTTTATACACGAAGTGGTCATTACACTAGGACGCAACCATAGCTCAGCAGCTGTATTTCATGCTGTCATTGTAGACTCGTGGACATATTTCCAGAGCTCGTTGCCAGTCTATCACATCGAACGATGGATTCTTGGCACCCTCAGAAGAACTCACAAGAGGACAGGTGACGCTCGCGGAAGGATTATTTTGTGGCTCATCCACAGACTGGTGTTATTTGACACTTCGGACCTCTTCTCTCCTGACGTTATGAAGCAACAATCGTCGCCGTGTCATGAGGTCTGGCTCTTTAGGTTCAGTCGTCGAGCTTGATTTCACGGATAGCACGGAGACCATCATGTTTTGTGGCACGTCCCAGAGACGACTCAGACGAGAGAGTCTTTCCAAGGTGTTGAAGTCGTACGAGCAAGCCGTAAGACTCCGAGTCTAACGACTACATCACAGATCATCTCAGTCAGTCGAAAACGTGCAGCAGAAGTCCATTGTAAGCATATTGAAGGTTCATGTCGAGGCCCTGAGGGGAGAGAACTTAGCTTCCTAGACCTTCCCCTTTAGGCCGTTGCGGGCCGGATTCTCCAACGTGTTCGCTTGGATATGCAGATCATGTTCGGAATGACCCGTCCACCACGGAATTGTTCCAAGACTTCGGATACAAGCGAGAGAAGCGGAAGAAGCGGTAGACGGCATCGCAAGCGATTGCGGAGAAAGAGCATCCCCAAAGACCAACAGCAACGAAAGATTCACGACTTTACTGCCGGACAAGCGAAGTGTTCAGCACGACGTGCAGGACTGCTTTGTGCAATATACAAAACAACGTCTTTCCATGAGACAAAACTCAATTTCCGTGATAGCTATCCTAATAACATTAAAGCGTGTAGTATATCTTGCTGCAGCATGGAACAATCATGCCAGCGCCTCTTCTCAATCTGGAGAGCATATTCTTCCCTCCTTAATCATGCTGAAGCGGCAAAGAAGCCCAATCCGAATCATTCTCGTTCATCTTGATGTCCTCCACAAATCACCATTGCGATAGGTCACATCTCATCAATATCCAGTTCAGTACGTGTTGGTGTTTGGGACATGGGCAATAGGAGCGTCATGAGAGTTGACCCTGGTCTCGTCTTCCCCGTACTGAGTAGTGTGGGCTGTCGCGCTATAGGGAACAGTCTTCTCATGGGAAAGGTTGACAGGAAGGTCGTCATAGTCTCTCACATGAAGTCCGAGATGTTCCTGTGCCAGAACGTTAGCAGAGTTCGAGACATTGCTCATGGCTGATCAAAACTGACTATTCGAATCTGCCTGTGGCCCCGAAGAAGCATGAGAGAGAAGATTGGCTTGGCGCAGAAGTCGAGGATACCATAGAAAACCGCCTCAGAGTCGGACGAGATGACATTGCCGCCTTCGCAAAGACCCCAAGCGATTGGGTAGAGCATCCAGATGAAGAGAGTCCTGATCATGAGTGTTAGTATCTTATATGAGCCAAGAAGATACTGTTCTTGACACATACCACACGCCGCACATTTGGTAAGTCTTTTTGATATTGCGCGAACCATTGCGATCGCCGTTGACGAGGTTGACGTGGTGCGCATCAAGGCGAGTGGCATACTTCATACCTTCGACAATAATGTTGTAGAAGATCATGAACATTGCAAGAGTACCGAAACCCCAGAATCCTGCAAAGGAAGTGTCAGAGTGTTTCAAGGATATTTGAGGAGTCCGACTTACCCCACTTGTAGCGTGACTTGACGAGAGCACCCACAAGACCACAGATAATCATGACCCAGTCCAGGAAGATCGTCCAGAGAATCTGTGACCAAGGCATGCGAGCTGTGAGGAGAATGTCGAGGAGCAAGAGAGGAGTTGTGATGAACCTGAAGGAGAGTATTAGTTAAATAATGCTCTTTCTCCAATAGAGATGGAACCGAACATACCAATCGATGTATCGCACGTAGAAGATCTCACGGTTGACACCACTGACGACGGCTCTGGAGCGAGGGAATTCAACGTCAATGGGAGTCCAGCCCAAGTTGGAACCTGAACAAGATGAGCACGGCATCCAGGCCAAGTTGGAAGTAGTGACTTACCCATGGTGAAGTAAGCGATGCAAGCGGTAAAGTTAATGGCGGCAGTGATCCACCAAAAGATGCGGTTAGAGCGACGCTCCTTGGTCTGCATGTAACCACCCACGATGCAACCGAGAGCAGTCACACCCATGACGGCGCAGATGGCGTAGAGGAAGTCAGATCCATGAGTGGTGATATGTTCATCAACGCATTTGTCGTTCTGGCAGTTGGTGTTGACGTCGAGCGCGTTGTTGCGAGCTGCGACGAGGGAAGCGAACGCGACGAAAGGAAGAAGTTTGGTGAGCATGTTTGATAAAGAGGTTGCAATAGCCTCTGTTAGATGATGCTGCAAGTAAGAGGATGATCAAAAGTATGAAGCTTAATGGTTGTTTTGATGAAAGAAATCGGACGTGTGGGCAAGGCGAAGATGGAAGAAGTTGAAAAGAAAAAGGAATGGAAAAGTGAAGAAGGACGAAGTTGGCAGATCGACCTTGAGAGCGTGAAAAGAACGAAGGAAAGAGCTACTACCTCAGGTAAACAAACACGTCACTGATGAATCAGATTTTCAACAAGTTTAACTGAGCTTCAAATGCCATTGGTGAGCTTCTTCATCGTTTGTGTCTTCCCGTCCCCGTCAATAGACCTTGTTTCGAGAACGCAGAGCTTGGAACGACCGTCGTTTCAGGTTGGTCGTCTGTAAAGGTTATGACTAACGCGTCGAGCACTCAGAGACGTGAAGACTAACCAACTGTTCATCGATGTGTAACTCCCCTCGCTATGATTCTTGCTCCCATACGTCGCTGTGATTCTTGCTTCAATGTGATGGGGGTGCTGACGCATAGGTGAAACATAGTGCCCCTTAATGCGCGGGCATCGACCCTCCGCGTTCGTCCGACCTCAGATGTGGTGCGCTGATTGTCATCGTACCTCTCATCATTCTCTCTTTCAATCTACTTCCTTGATAAATACCATGGCATCTCTTGACCCTCGCAAGCTTTTTAGCGTAGAAGGTCTTGTAGTTGTTATCACGGGAGGAGGAAGTGGAATCGGGTTGATGGTATGAGCTTTTTCATGCTGATGTGCTTCAAAACAATCATTCGTACAAAGTAGTGTAGTGTGCTGAATGAGCGTGTATTACCTCATGTAGCGTTTCTTATTGAAAAATCGTGGAGACGTTGTCCTCCACATTCATGTCCGGGCAGACGTTAGATCATGGCGAAGGGAAACAAGAGTTTATCATCATCGTCGAATCATCTTCTTACATTCGCCTTTGATCATATACTCACTTCATAACAGGTAGCAAAAGCGCTTTCCGCCAACAACGCAAAAGCAGTCTACATCGTCGGCCGCCGCGAAGCCTCTCTCCAAAACGCCGTCTCTCAATGCCCAAACTCCAACGTCCATGCCGTTGTCGGCGATGTGACCTCGAAAGATTCTCTTCAGAGCATCGCCGACCGCATCACTACCGAACAAGGCCACATCGACGTCCTATTCGCTAATAGCGGTATCGGTGGACCTGGTGTGCCCTTCAAAAAGCCAGCTTCCGCTAGTGGCGACGTGAAACCAACACTCCAAGAATGGCGTGACGCTCTCTGGTCAGTGCCCATGGAAGACTTTACACAAACACTTCATGTCAACTGCACCGGCGTCATGTACACCGTTCTCGCCTTCCTACCTCTTTTGATCAAAGGCAACGAACGCCGCAACCCGTCCGAGAGACGTCAGAGGAGTCAAATCCTCGTAACGTCATCCATCGCTGCATGGAACCGCACAATCCCGCATAACCCATCATACCCCGCCAGTAAAGCCGCTGTGCTTAACCTCGTCAAGACGTTGTCGACGAAATTAGCACCAGAAGGAATCCGCGTCAACTGTTTGGCGCCAGGTTTGTACACGAGTGAAATGACGGCGGGACACTCAGCTGTCAAGGAGGGAATGGAGCCAGATGAGGATGGTGCGTTGCCTGCGGACGTGGCGCCGGAGCAGAGGATGGGAGGATTGGAGGATATGGCTGCGACGGCGTTGTACATGATGGGTGCTGGTGGTGCGTATTTGAGCGGGTCTGTGTTGATGACTGATGGCGGCCGGGCTGGGCAGATGCCTTCTAGCTACTAGAGTTTGTATTGAACTGTATAAACTGTTTGCTCCCAAAGTCCTCATTTCAGAGCTGAAGACTATCGTATTTAGTAGCATACAAATGACTAAGTGCCGTGAGACTACCTCGTAAAGTGTACTGGCTTAACTCAAGACACTACAAGCAGGGCCAAAGTAGAAGAAAACTCACCACAACATTCAAGACACCTCATGCTTTGACGTTTCCCACCATGCCTGAGTGAAAGACAATCACAACACCAAGATCAAGCACTTTAAAAGGAACCGTTCATATACTATAAAGCATTTGCATTTCAGTGAGTATCCAGCTCATTATGTAACCCAATCAAACAATCAACAAAAAGCTACAAAGCTTATCAATATTTTTTTTAATCATTCTCATATATCTTCATCTCCAACTTTGTCCCAAAAATCCAAATATAATCCAAATGTGCGTTGCGTTCAAACTCCAACAATAAAAAGGCGTGTACTGTGTGCGTGCATATTCCATCGTGAATCGTCGTGTTGTGACATACGAAACCATCCTCATCTTCATCCTACTCTTATCCTCATCATCGTACCATCTTCTCAATCCCAAGCAAAGACATCAAATCTATGCAAGGAAAGCAGCAACGGCGAGAACACCAGCAACCATACCACCAGCAACCTTGATCTCAGCGGCACCACCAGTGTAAGGGGTGACACCAGTAGCAGAGGGCATAACCCACTTTCCAGTACCAGTAGCAGCACCAGGAACCATGTTGATGCCAGTAGCGCTGAGCATGGAAGCAGACATGCTAGCCATGGAGGCAGAAGCAGAGGCCTTGCTGGCAGAAACCAATGCAGAGCTGGCAGAGGCGGATGCAGAGCTGGCGGAAACCGATGCAGAGCTGGCAGAGGCGGATGCAGAGCTGGCGGAAGCAGAAGCCATGGAGTTGGTGGCAGAGGCAGAGGCCATGGAAGCAGAGACGGAAGCCTGGCTAGCGGAAACGGAAGCAGAGCTGGCAGAGGCGGATGCAGAGCTGGCGGAAACCGATGCAGAGCTGGCAGAGGCGGATGCAGAGCTGGCAGATGCAGAGACGGAGCTGGCGGAAGAGAGGATGCTTGAAATGCTGGACATGGTCAAGTTACCGTTGCCGTTCTGGGGAGCGGCGGTGGCCTGGCACTTGGCGTCGGTGCAGGTCTTGGTCAAGGTGAGGGTGTTGGTGTTGGTGACGGTGTTGGTGTTGGTGGAGGTGGAGGCACCAGTGGCAGAGGACTGGCACTTGGCTTCAGTGCAAGTGGCAGTGACAGTGTTGGTGCTGGTCAAGGTGACTGGGCCACCAGTGCTGGAAACCTGGCACTTAGCCTCAGTGCAAGTAGCAGTGACAGTGTTGGTGCTCGTGAGGGTCACCGGGCCAACAGCGGAGTTGCTGCTGCTGCTGCTGCTGCTGTTAGGGCAAGGGAGGGTGGTGGTGTAGGTGACGTTGTCAATGACGGTGGTGACAACGGTGGAGGAAGAAGCAGCACTGGAGCTGGTACCAGAGATGGGAGCAACAATGACAGTGCCGTTGGTGGTAGAGATTGGGGCAATAGTAACAGTGGCAGTGGTGGAGTCAGTGCAGGTGGTGCTGCTGCTGGTGCCAGAGATGGGAGCATCAGTGACAGTGGTGGTCTTGGTCTTGGTGCTGCTGCTGGAGCTAGACTTGGAGGCTGAAGTCGGGTCAGCAATGATTCCACCAGATGTTGAGTAAGGAATGGCCGAACCAGAAGAAGAGGTAGAGGCAGAGGTAGGGTCAGCGATGATAGCACCAGACTGGTAGCTGGACTGAGCAGTGGCGTAAGCAGCAAAGGCCGCAACGAGGAAGGTCTTGGAGTACATTTTTGTTGGTGATTTGGATTGGTTGTTTCGGGTTTTGATAAAGTGGATTAGAAGACGAGAGTAGTAAGAGCTGTTTGAATGAGTGTGGTGTAAAGAACGTGTGGCTAAACGAGTGTGGCTGAAAAGCTAAGCTGTTGTTGTTGATTGGAAGATGAGCTGGATGATGATGGAAAGAGAGCTAAGAGGTCTTGCAGCTCAGGTTTATATATCCAAGTTTGCTTGTCATGTCCCACCGAGTTTGTTGTTTACCCAATCCCGCTGCTAAACCTTTCAACAGCAAAATATCACCGCAATACAACCTCGATGTGTGATGTGCATCGTACTCCACAATCTTGCTGTTCCTTTAATGGTCGAATATGCAATACCTATTTCGTAGACTTTGCTTCCGTGTCATATTCACCACAAATCAATTCTTGAGTACATCAATGGTTGGTTTGCCCTGCATGACATTCATACAACAGTCAGGCACCAGCATAGTGATACGATGTTCGGGAGATATAAGCACGAAACAGAGTCGAGCAGAAGCATCCACCTTCCCCTTGGGTCCACACACTCTCGAACCATTGAACCCAGCACGGTCCTGACTAGTTCGGAAGGCAGACCCGAATGTTTACATCAAAGTCGCGTTGATTGTCCAGGATAGACGTTCAAATTGCTCTGTGCTCCGCCTAAGTCTGGGGATCTAAAAGCTCCGAAATTGGACGCGCGATTCTTCTGTCATCACAATATCACTCGAATCGTCATTTTGCTTGCTCACGCTCATAGCAACACTGTATGAGGGTACCTTTCACGAATATGGTCATTTTGAGCTCCTGTTCTGAGATGACACGAGGTCATTGCCAATTTGTGCTCGTGATCGAGAGGAAAGAGTATCACAATGACACGGTGGCGTGAATAAGAATCGATCTAGGCAGACAAGCTTAACTTTTGAATGTGATGTAGTGGGTTTGACGCGGGGTTAGTTATAGGAACAACTTGGCAGAAAGAAGCGGTTGTGTAATAGGAGGTTGTCTTCGTGTTGATGTCGTGTTCGCCATTCGCCACTGCTTTTGAGACTACCCTGTCAGATAACCAGAATTTGCCACTATTTGGCACGACAAGAAAGTGGAAGACAAGGACAGCGTCGATGAAAGTATGTATTATGCGTGAGTCTTGTCATAGACAAGTTATGATGTGCGCCGTGACCAGTGATCGCTCTTGCTATCTTCTTGGCCCAAAACTCGGGAATAAACAAGACTATCAAAGGAGGAAGACGAAGGTTATCTTGTTACACTGCCGAGTCGGTCACAAAACAGTCCCTTATTGACCACAGACGATCACTTGTAGCTTGCTTGGTGATCGATGTTTCATGTAAAACATACGTCTTTGTAAGCTACAACGGCTAAAGACGACAAACCCTCCTACGTAACAGAAGAGTTCGTGTAGTTATTGAAAACAACACCCGAACCGCTCAACGCATCCCCTGCCGCATCCAACAATATCCCAGGTGCATCCATAAAGTACGCATACCTTGCAATATCAGGCTGCGCATCCATTCACGGCATAACCTGCATCAAGAAGCTCTGAATATCAATATCGTTATAATTGCACGCACTTCCACAATCATTAGTCAAGCCAAACTCCTTTACCCAGATCGGCTTTCCTTTCGTCTGTGGGTACGAGTCTCTCATAGTACGGGTTTGGTTGATGAATTGCTCGAAGTAATTCGCGCCAGCGTATTTGTTGGAGTACCAATGGACGTTGACAGCGCCGACGACGCAGTCAGAACAATTACCAAGGAAATTGCCTAGATAGGTGAGACCGGCGGGTGCGCCTGCATTTGTCACTGCGGGTGCGACGAGGAGAGCTTTGCCAGAGAAGGGATTCATAGCAGTGCGGTAGGCTGCCACTGAGGCGTTGATAGTCATGCAAGCGCTACCCGAGTTGGCGCCACAGAAATCCTGAAAAGCAATGTCAGTATTGTATGAGAGTTCCAATGAGATAACTTAGTAACCTACCGGCTCGTTGAAGCTCATAAGCGCTGTAGCGCCACCAGCTAAGGCACGAGTAGCAGCAGCACTCCAATTAGCCATCACATCGGAGGCATCAGAGTACAACAGAGGTATAAACTCAATTTGGGGATTGAGAAAACATGCTGCGCCAGAGTAAGTATATCCCGAGACTCCCACGTCACAAGGCTGCCAGAACCAGTTATATGACCACGAAACCTTGGAGTTTTGTCCAGAAAGCGAGAACAAGTTTGTATCGTTAGCACTACTGAAGGAAAGTCCGCGCTTGCCAACGCTTTTTGTGGGAGCGGGACCGAGGCTTATGCTACTTGTGGAGCTGGTGCTGCTACTGAAAGTTGTGCTACTGGTGGTAGCATATACTGGAAGGTAATTAGTAGATGAAAAGACCCGAGATCCTGAGGCATAAGCGCTAGTTGAATAGGATGGATTACTGGATGTGCTGGATGTTGAAGAAGTGCTTGTGCTAGTGATAGATGTTGTGCTCGTTGAGGTTGTAGTTGGAGATTTCGTGGTCGATGAGCTTGTAATCGATGTGCTTGTGATCGATGTGCTTGTGGTCGTCGATGTTGTAGTAGGAGATTTTGTAGTCGATGTGCTTGTAGTTGATGAGGTTGTTGTCGTCGGACTCGTGGAAGTGGTTGTCGTGGAAGAGCTTGAAGATGTGCTAGTAGGCTTGCTGGCAGAGGCAGTAGAAGAAGAGCTGGTCGATGTGCTGGGTGACGTGCTCGAAGTATTTGCTGAAGTGCTCGAAGAACTTATTGCAGTACTAGAAGAAGTTGTCGAAGTGCTTGTCGTCGACGTGATTGCTGTGGAGGTTGACGTTGATGTGATTGATATAGCAGTCACGGTAGACGCAGTACCAATATACCTCGCTCCAAGAACGTTACTATTTGAGAGAATATAACCCACAGTGCTACGTAATTAGCAAGGCCCAGCGCCAGTTCCTCCCGAGGTAGGGGCAAATCCGACATCAATACACCCACTAGTAGTGGCGCACAGGTTCATACACAACTCGAAACTGTTGGTTGTTAGAGAGCCCATAAAGGTTCCCTGACGATCGACACCACACTCAATCAAGTACATTTGTCCGGCAGTGGAATAAGTCTGCGAATTCGACGCAGGACAGCTGAGAGGCGTGCTATCCACGGATACGTTGTAGTAGCACTTGTGCTGCTTGTTATTGATGTTGAAGTCGAAGAGCTTGAAGTGGTCGTGGGTTTACTAGTAGAGGTAGTAGAAGACGTACTGCCCGTGGATGTCGTGAAAGTGCTCGTTGAAGTGCTCTG
>Ga0073774_1000018_pt1 | contig 25874 bp, 24 predicted proteins | sample InSIn5gowninarea_FD_77487 | JGI IMG/M metagenome (GOLD analysis project Ga0073774, IMG submission 77487) | Clean room microbial communities from NASA Spacecraft Assembly Facility at Jet Propulsion Laboratory, Pasadena, California, USA -... ... | reverse complement strand
GTAAGTTTGGCGATGGTCGCGATGGCTATATGTTGTTGGGCATTTATGTCGTTCTATCTACGTGCGAAGAATAAGCGACGCGCAGATGGCAAAGAAGACTTCAAGATGAATGGTAGAACTGAGGAAGAGCTGAAGGAAATGGGTGATGCTTCCCCTCACTATGTATATACATACTGATTACAGTCCCATGAAGACGATTGTCCACATATCTGAACATGTTGCTTGATCCACTCACATTCAATCGTTTTACTAACAAGGTTGAGTTTGGCAATATATTGAGAGCAGAAGGGAATAGCCACTCGATCAGTGTCATCGTTTGAGAATTGTTATGCTCCCTTACCGACGTGTTTCTGGGGTAAGTGCCAACGATCAGGTTGGTAGCAGCTCTCTTATCAAACTCCTCCCATTGCTTCACATCTCACTCCCCGTGTGATCAGTGTCTTTATACAACCGCAGGCTTCTGGGTTCACGAACGTATCAGCCTGCCGGTGGAGGTACATAGTTGACTAACTAGCAGGAAAAGCATCGTCACGAGGAACGGAGCGTGGTCAGGAGGGGCCGTTGAAAGTCGAAGTGTTGTTTGCGATAGATATGCAATCGAGGAAAGAGCGACTGGCACGATGACCAGAAAATGTCCTCCTCCATCCCACTACTGCCTACGTTGTGTCAAGCTCGAGGATTTTGAAAATCCTGCGATGTTTCTCCCTTCTTGTCTGCGCTCTATTTGCTATACCACGTCCCTGCGTTCTCTTGTGGTGTATGCTGTTGCTGCGATATCATGTCACACATGCATGAATCCAACGAAACCAGAACGACTGCCTAGCACGTTTTTCCCAACAGCGACAGCAAGAACCACAGTAAACGCTCCTGATATCGACTTCCAAGGCTTTGGTGTGCGATCGCAGATAACTCATCTTGAGCTTGGTTAACACCAGTACTTACAGCGTCGCCGCTCGTTACAAGAACATCCCTTGATCGAAATGGCAATATCCAAGGAGATTGAAGCCTTGTGTGGTCCTTTTGATGAGAAACGTATCGACGGAAACGATTCTTGCTGCTTCTCTGCTTGAAGATATATCATACGCCAACACCAGCAAACCTGACCTGGACAGAACGGTGATGAACACGACGGGAGCTGCAGAGCATTGACACCTGAAGAATGCAGAAAGCATTGCAAGACACGAGCCGACCACAACGTTCGTCGTTCAAGGTGGTGTATTCAGTGCTTTTACCTTGATACCGCTTTGCCACGGTGCTTATGGAATCACCAAATGAGTGGCAAACATGCGATCCTCACTCATCGAACGGCGGTATCACAAGCTGAGAATGAGTCAAGTGAGTCAGGAAATGCTACCGCTACACTTGCGAACAGCCTTAGCTTTCAAACCACGAATTTCAGTCATGACAGTTTGCAAAGAACATAGGTATATTGAACTTGTCGCAAGTTCTTGCTTCCTCGTCCGGCATAATCACCCGTCGTATGATCTTTGGATAATGAGGCACGATTAGCCCATTCGTTAAGTGAGTGTCTCATTAGACCTTCCGCGGCACTTTCGGGCATTGCCAAAGTTGGCTGGTGGAGACCAGTGCTCATGGCACAGCTGTTCATCTAAGCAAGGCATATCCCATTCATGCCACTCTCGGATTGTTGCTTCTGCCTGTGTGCCCAACAAATTGCATAGTCGGTCATTCACGCTGCCTAAATACATAGGTTGTGATCTCGCTGCCAAGGTTACCTCTGAAAGTGAGGTGATCGAGCTAACAATAGGATCGATCGTGGTCGTTCGAGTGACAACACTGCTTGACAACACCGAACATCGAATGGGCAAGAGCAAAGAGTCATCCACTTTCAGAAGAGCCGATGATTGGTTGGTGAAAGTGATGAGGTTTGGTAAAGACCTCCACCTTGTTTCGTATTGGTCAATTGTTTCCAGTTGAAGGATTGAGAACGATGATGTAGATCGTAGGCCAGATCTCTAGTTAAGGGGCACGCAACTCGCCTGGATGTGCTGAGCCTCAGCTCACAGCTTCATTATACAAAACAACCACTGTTACCAAGACTGGCTCACACGATACAGATACACGACACATCATCTTGCTGTACAAGACACAGACCAAGCCGAATTAGACCCTCTCGGTATTACATCACGCCTTTGCTGTTCACCAAGAGAACCAGAATCGATATTTAGCCTTACGAGAGTCAGACCTTCAGAAAAGAAGCAAACGTGACATCATAGGCTTTCAGTGCTCTTTGACATGACCAGACAAGGGGTCTAAAGCGCCTATTCTTTGCATCTTCAACATCCGAATCCGAGTTTTATGGTCGTCTGTCAGGCGTTATTTCTTTGACAGGCACAATTGCAGTAGGGCGACACAAGACCACACTGTGTCATGTGCTAAGCCCTGCACGCACTTGGATGCATCGCTTTCGTGGACGAATTGTGGCTGACGGAAAGTCCCAGAATATTGGACCCAGGCAACCCAGCCAACGAACCAATTCGTGTTGGTCTCGCTCTAGTCTTGCTCTAACTTCAAACGCCTGTCACCGTTTGATCCGACCCGACCCTGGACCTGAACCGTTCCCCATCATAATCACGAACACAGACGCGTGTCTCACATTCTATTGAACTTCATTTCCATTACTTTGCTCGTGCATTGTTGCCAGTCAAGCTTACCGTCAAGCTCAACTACCTTTTGTGCAACATGCCAGCAATATATCCATACACTGTCACCAATAGTCAGAAAGGGTCAGTTCACCACGGTTAATTATTGCATGCCAGCTAATGCGTGTTACTATAGGGGATTCTTCATGCGCACTTACAGCAGAAACGTCCGTCGCGCATGGGATGGCGACGACTATCGTGTACCGAAGCGACAACGCCTCGATGACCCGAAAAACGCGTCGCTGCAAACGACAAATGAGAATCTCCCACTGGAAGACAACCTCCAGCGCGCAATTCGTGAAACAAGTGTCGCCGCCATGTCTTCCTCGCCTTCGCGTCGCAACAGCACAATCTTCTCCTTTAACGAATTACAAGAACCTCGTCACCATCATCAGCTGACTCCACCATCATCTCCTCCGCCAATGCTAGAAATCACGCCACCTGTAATCAAGGCACGCAAGCCGACGTTCTCAACATTAGAAAAGAAGAGACTGAAAAACGCGAAAAGGAAGAGGGAAGATGAAGATGTACGCGATGCGTCCGAACCTCTTTCCGAAATCATGAACTCTGCACGCGGTTCAGTGCAGCTAGCCTATTCGGAGCTTCAGCCTGTTCAGCCGCCTCCAGTTCCCTCTCTATCAAAAGCGCTTACTCAGACTGTTCTGGACTTCGGACAATTGAATACGCCAATCGCCTGCGGACAATGCCAGATGTCATACACTCCTTCGGTACCGGAAGACGTGCTATTGCACGACATGTATCATAACAGGCACAGTAAGGGAATCGAGCTAGGGAAACCATTCATGAGATCAGCAATGAGATGGTGTTATGAAGTGTCGCACATCCCAGGAAGTGTGGTGGTGGTGGATCGTAAGATTTCTCTCCCAGCTAGACGTACAGTTCAGAGAGTGCTGGAAGTGGTCAACAAAGAGCTCGGAAGTGTTGAGATACCGGAAGCTGAGCTTTGGGGTCAGAAAACACTCGAAGGTGAAACCGACGATGGAAAGAAAGTAGACAATTACAAAGTGTTTTTGCATGTGGTAGATGGAAAGTGCGTGGCTGTCTGTCTGGCAGAAAGAATATCGAAGGCGTTCCGTGTCAAGTCTGCAAGCGCACCTGCACGGTCAGAGGACAACAGGGAGAAAGATGTCAGCAAAGAGGACCCGGCACCTCTGACGCCCACCTCTTCTACTGCACCACATTTGCCTTCGACTGCAGACTTGCTTCTGGAAGAGAAGTCTGTTCCTGCCATGGTTGGTGTTTCACGGATATGGACTTCCAAGACATTTAGAAAGAAAGGCATTGCGAACAACTTGCTCGATTGTGTTACTACCCAGTTTGTGTATGGACTTGATATTGAGAAAGAGGAGATTGCATTCAGTCAACCTACAGATATGGGAGCAGCTCTGGCGAAGGCTTGGTTTGGTGCTGAAACCGGATGGTGCGTTTATCGGGAAAGTTGAGTTTCGAGAAGATCCAGTTGTCTACGAATTTACGACAGAATGCGAGGCAGGGTTGAGGTAATGTGTCTCTGAGGCAAGGAGATGGCAGTGAAGATGTACTTAAGCTGGTGTACAATTGCCGAAGGGATGTGCTAACAGTAAAGTTCTTGAAGGTGGTTTGAGGAACATTGAATGTGGTGATTACAGAACATGGTTTAGAGTTGAGGATGGTTTGGTTCAAAGGACTTGCAGCATGTGTATTTCTGTATTGTATAGATAGACATATCACGTCGCATCGAGTTCGGCTGTGAAGAATGGTACCAGACTGTTCAATTTGTGCTGGTCAAGGTAGTCGCTTAAATCTCTAGATTTCTGTCCCTACTACCACTAAACTTATGTCCTTCTTGTCAGACCTGATTACCCAGCTGATTAAGCCATGTTGTGATGCTGACAATGCTGACCAGACATACTCACAATCTATCGAGATGTTGTTCTGTGAAGCTAAGCCCTAACCGAGCTCAATCTTCACTGACGCCTGCAGTAGTCTCGATCCGAATCCTAACCAACACGACGGCGTGGTTGCCAAGAGATCTCGGGATCGGCTTTATTTCTTCGGACACTCCCCGCAAACCGTATCAGAAACCAGCATCTTCAAGTCCTCGTGCTCACCATTACCTCCTCGCGTGCACCTCGATTTCACTCCCGACATTGTTCATAACGTCCTTGCGATGTTCCTGAAAAAGACATACCTACTTTCGGCCTACAACGGTCTCCAACAAATTCACTGCTGTACATGTTCGCCGCAGCTGGCCTGCGGATCGAGTACGTCACTATCTACACAGCAAATACGACCGACAAACAGACAACACCAGTACTCATACAGTACGCACACTACCTCAGAACCGAGTCGAAGTAAACGTCGAAGGCTCACCGAAACACGGGCACCGCTGAGTCGAAGAAACTATGCCACAACCAAATATGACAGTGGCGTCGACTTTCGAGATAACATGAACTGGCCCTGCCGCAAAACCTCCACGGCTCCCATCCCATTCGTCCCCTCACCATACCAAATCTTCGACATGCACCGCCGTGACACATACACCAAACTAAAATACTACGAGCTCGTCAAGATCTACCACCCCGACCGACCTCCTCACATCAGCGGCAGCGCATCCCTCACCCACAACGAGCGCCTCGAACGGTACCGTCTCATCGTACTAGCCCATGAAATCCTCTCCGACCCCGAAAAGAGACGCGCCTACGACGCATGTGGGCTAGGCTGGGGCTCCTCGAAACGCACCACAACGCGCCACAGCAGGGGCTACTACTCCGCCGCGAGCGGATCAGAATACGGCCAGGGCGCAGGCTACGACAACTCGCCCTTCGGCAACGCCACGTGGGAAGACTGGGAACGCTGGTACCGCCGCACGGCTCCAGCAAGCCAACAACAAGCGTACACAGGAACATTCATTAACCCGAATGCCTTCGCCGCGTTTGTAATTTTGTTAGCCGTGCTCTCCGGCGTGCTGCAAGCAACAAGAGCAACGACGTTGAGTAGTAGTATTAGTGAGAAACAACTCGCGTTTACGGAGGAGACGAGTCGGTTTATGAGTGAGCGTGCTACATTGAGCGAGGAGAAGGGGTTGGGGAGGGAGGGGAGAGTGAAACAGTTTCTCGAACGGAGGGATCCGACGCGGTATGGGTTGAAGGAGGATGAGGAGGTGCAGTATCGGAAACATTTTGGGGGGTCGCAGGAGGGTTTGTTGCCGTTGGGACGGGGGAGACAACAACAAGCTGGGACTGCGGGGACGGAGGCGTAAAACGTGCATATTACCAGAAACATGTTCGACCTCACTTAGACCCAAGCAAGTCAACACTATACCATAAGCTACGACATGGTACTTTCCACCCTTCAACAGTCTTCGACGCACCACCCCCGAACCACCGTGTTCACGCTGAAATTCAACTCCTCAGGTCAATGAGTATCTCCCTCACTAGCAAGACGATCCTAGTAAGACCTGCGAGCCATCCCAACAGTGAATGTGACCCCCACAACGCGAACCAACTGGACTAAGAAATTCTACATTACCTTGCCCATTGCCCACTGTCCAACACGACGTACGTGATACTCAACCCTCCCCCACATACCTACGGAACGTGAAATAAATCCTATTCCCCGGCCTCTTTTACACTCCACCGCGTCTTCCTCATGAAAGACTGCTTCAAACCGCAAGTGGATTAGTGTCTTATGACGAATGGGTGTTGCACCACTAAAGTGCGAACAGGAAAAAATATTCTGCGTTCTTGCGCCGTGGCTCGGTTTTAAGAGACATTTGGAGAGCTGAATGCGTTTGTCGCTGTGCGACGAGATTATGGGGGCCCTGCGGCAAGGAGAGATGGCGGTAGTATAGATGCGAATTGCGGTGCGGTTCCTTAGATTGCAAGGGGCTACGTACTGTATGTTGGAGATCATTGCCCGTCGTTAGTTAGTAACGTATTCGATATGTATATGTATATGTATATACGATATCGATATAGCGTGGGTCAGTGTGGTACGTGCATGGTGCTATGGCAGGACGATGTATGCGGAAGATAGGTACTGTACTGTACATGGATATTATTCTGTTCTTCGAAGGGCTGATTAGAGAACTACTGTAGAAACAACCTCTTGTCTTTCTATTCAGGGAATCTATGCTACAGCAGTGCAGTGGTTCTATTGCTATTCATTCGCATGAGTTGTTCATATGCTTAGAGGAGTGATCTGCTGTGCGGTAGTATTAATATATCGATATGTTAAGACGAGCCAGACACATAAATACAGGGCCTGGACTGAGCTGGGCTAGCTGGGTAGGACTGATGTGTATATGTAGTGGGTACGTGTAGGTAGGTACATGGACTTGCATTCTTCTGTGTTTCATTCCTTGTTCAGTGTTGACGTGCTCAAATGTGCATACTGTAGAGGAGCTGGAGATGTACGACAGTAGTATGTGAAGTGTGCCGCGTTGATGGTGTTTACGGACTAGAGTTTGAATCGTGATTGGAAGTGTGAGGAAGGGAGTACATGACTTGGTATACTGTATACGATTATTCGAATGAGTCTGTTCATGTTGATGCAGCCACTTAGGCTAAAAGCCCATCAAAAAGGATTGATTGGCGAGTTCACGATCCACTAAGCGCCTCTCCTTGCAGCATCGACCTCTTTCTGCAAAGCTGCCAAGTCAATCAGTATACTGTTTGCACTCGAAAACGTTCGTGTGCTCGTTTCTGTGTCATCTCGTTGTAAAGACTCTGTGCTGCTTGGTCGGGGTTGGTCTTGGCTAGTATCATCACCCGTTAACGTTGCCAACGATGGTCTGAAGCTGTTGATGCTGCTATTACTTGAACCTCTCGCTCGTCGTGGCGGTGGTAGAGGTGGTGGACTCATGAATCCCTGGCTACTCCGCTTTATCGATATTGAGGAGTTACGTGACGGGACTGGTGGCGGACGAGTGTCCGATGATCGACGGCTTGGGTCGGTGGGGTGGCTATCTGTTTCTGGCTCTTCGATAGTCGGAGCCAGATCGTGGGAAGGACGACGTTCTGCGTAGGAAGATTGTCGTCTTGATGAAGGGGGAGGTGGTGGGTGTCGAGTTGATGGTCGTGGTGTTCCGCTTGGACTCGAAGATGTGGGTTCCGCTGGAGATGGAGAGGGAGATACAGTGGTTTCTTCACTTTTGGTGGACGCAGCGCGTTGGCTGTGCCGTCGAGCCAGAGGCGGGGTAGGCGCTCTTTTTGGCAATTCTGTTGAAGTGATAGCCGTGGTTTGATCCACCTCCTGAGCTTTTCGGATCGTGTTGATCTTATTAGCATTTCCGGTGGGTGGGCCATCATTAGATTTGACAGACTTTCCACGTCGTGGTGCTGGAGCTGGCGGCGGAATGTGTTTGGTAATATCCTCACGATCCTGCTCGTGGGATGACCTTGGCGTTTCATTTGTGCTAGGAAGATTGGCATCGAACATTGAATTCTGAGACAGTGAAGCTGTGTCAGTTCCGGAGCTGGTATCGCTAAGAACTCGTGTACCACTCCGAGACATCGATGAAGTTGGCGTTGCTGGGGTGGCTTGAATGCTATCACCCGTTAAGAGAAGCCGTGTAAACGCATCAACATCAAGGGAGTGCCGAGCTGAGGCTGACCCGTCTCCAGTTTGTGCAGGTGTAGGATCAGGTCGCGGAGCAGAAGCGAATCTGTTTAATGTATCGCGAACTGCACCCTCCTGCGCTGTCGACCACCTACTCTGTTCCACAATGGTTTTGTTTTGCGCATTTTGAAACGCGTGTCGGATGCTATGGTCTTCCTGCGTATGCTGTCCCAAAGCATCAAAAGGATCGCTCTGCAGCGCTGTCTGATAGTCTGGAGTAAATGGCGCTATAATCTGGCCATAGTGGGGAGGAGGGGATCTGGTTGACTCGGGGGACGAAGGGTAAGAAGCAGCCGGTATCGTGACATCTACCGGAGGACTTGCGAAGCTTACATGGCGCTCTAGCAAGCTGGGGGGCACTTCAGGTTGTTAGTCAAGCAGTCAGCCAGCCAGATGCATGGCTGCGATGCCGAGTGCAAGCAATGCGATCACAATTTGTGCTATCGAGGGCGAACGGAAATCGGGAGCGGAAGGAGTAGAACGTTAAGCACTTGAATATGGTATTCATTGCATACCTTCTGTGTCAATAGATAGGTGTTGGAACTTCAATCGGTCGTTGTCATCCAACCCGGTCCCTCCTGATGCAGACCGCGGGCGGGTATTGGCAAGAGCAGGGCTTTGTTGAGTCCTAATCTGGCGGAAAGGATTTGTGGACATCAGGTTTTCTAAGCCACGAAACGAGCATGAGTGTTTCTGATATCTCAATCAGGTCAGTCTCTTATGGATGCAGGTAAGCAAGGGAAATTCAAATGACGTTCAGGCCATGGTCGGTCTTGGAAAGCTCAATCAGCAGCACCCAAGACCGAATGTGCATCAAGAAGACGGCCATGGCAGCATCCGTAGTGCCCACACGTCTCTTCGGGCATTTCATATGCCGAAATATACAATTTGATGTCAAGCAGTATTAGCATTTTTTATCCCCTCTACAGGCTCATGTCTTCAACATTGGAAGAGACCAGTTATGCTGAGGATGGTCTCAGTGGAGCTTCTTGCTTCGCATGGAGGGGGCCGCTGACAACCCAGTGCTGCCTTACTTGATCCCTCGCGCAACAATGACAAGCATAATTGTTAATTTTGGAAAGCAACGTAGCTTGTTTACGCATCCAGTATGCGCAGCAAACACCAGGCACAACTATTCGTTGATCAAGCCTCTTCAAGGATGCGAAAAACATCGCGAGGATTGTAGATATGGTTGTTTTGTCAAGTGTCGATGCTGGTGTTTATGCTTGTACATTCCTTTTAACTTAACATGCACCAATGAGTGCCCCAATTGAAGCACAGTCACTCTCTGCTCTTACAAATCTTTTTGCAAATCCTCCGCAATACCCTCGGAACCCGACTCATCAAGTTCACGAACCGCTGGTACTCTACATAGTCCGAGTGCCTGGCAGTAAAGGTTGCTACCGGTGTCTCTAGCAAGTAGGTAATTGCGACTGACATGTTACAGATGTGTTCCTCTCACCATTGAAGCCTCCAACAAAATCGTCAATTAGCCTCGAAGCCATCCAGTCAAGTCTGTACTATTTCCATGTGTCTACTGCCGAAGATGAAGAGGTGAAGAGGGAGGCCGATGAGCAACGTCGATCTGATGAGGAGAACAGACCATCCATCACCATAGCAAGGAAGCCATTACCTACGACACATTCGTTGAACCATCCTTTACCGCCTATACCTCAAGAGACACATGGATCTGCGGGGCAGCAGAATGGAGAATACAAGCCTGGACAGGCGGCGTTGAAACTGAACACGGGTCTGACTAGTATACCGAACCAAAATTCAACGTCTGGGTTTTATGACTCGTTCGGAGACTATGTCCTGCCGTTGAGACCACGGGAGAGTCAGGATCATGGCTACACGGCTTCACGTGTCGCATATGGATATGAAGGAACAGCATCTCGAGGTATCTCACCAGTTCGCAATCCACCACCTGGTGACTATGCTGCTGCTCACTCAACGGATGAGCGCTTCCCGCATGAACCAGCAAGCCTGGATATCGCACGCCGCATCAAACAAAAATTCCCGCCTGTAACGATTATCAGACGAGATCCAACATCAGGTAGCCAATGGAATATAGGAACGATTACTCAGCTAGAGCCCACGTTCAACGGGTCCAATCTTCATCCAGTATGCGTCGAGTTGACATCACCCGGCTATGTTCGATTCAGCCAATATCCCGATACACCACGGCCAGGCTCTGCTGGGTCTGACATAGCATCCATCAAGAGAGCTTTGGATTCCGCAACCATGACCCCTACATCGGCCTCATTTGAAGGCCCTGTGGTGCCTTTCGTTCGGGTGGTTGACTACAGGAAGATGGATGTCTCGGAGATCAGGAGAAACGTTTACCAACGCACAAATTCATCAGATGGCATGTCAGGCAAAAGATTGTCCAAAGCGAATACAGAGAAGAATGTTCTGGCCTTCAACTCTCCCTGGCAAGGCATGTGCACATTTGTCAACGGCATAGATGGGAAGACCCTCAAGATTAAGCACACTATCGCGAGCACTTCATCTACAGCAGAAGGTGTCACTACTAATATTGCTGAGCTTCGTTTCAATCTTGCATGGTCTCTGCCGGGAAGCAAGGAATCTCGTAAACAAACGCATGCAGAACCAGACAAGCTTCCTATTCCTAAGCTTATCGAATCGAAGAAGGAGAACTTCCGGAAAAGCTTCCAGCACTTCAGGGAGAAGAGTCGGGAGAGTTTACAGCGTGGCAAACTCCACAGTCATAGCAAGTCCGAGGTAGGGTTCTACGACGGCGATAGTCTACGTGACCTTTCGAATGTTCAAACACCCACCGCGAACAATCTCGTTCGACCTTATCCAATACTCAATACACCCTCTTACTCGTCATCCGTCCATACAGATGATAGCGATGGCAATTCAGCTCGGCCGGGACCTTTTGCAGATACTGAGAGCATGGAGGAACAAAATCGACTCTCACTCAAGCTCGGTCGAGAACGGGCAGGAGGCGGTTTCAGGGGCAATAGTGCTAAGCTTGGGAAGTTGATTATCGAAGATGAAGGACTCAAGATGTGCGATCTCGTGGTGGGAGCCGCGATGGGCGTCTGGTGGCAGCACTATGAAGGCAAAGACTGAATGAACGACGATACTTATTTGGCATTGTGATGCGTTGAAGCGGCATTATACACCAAGTATTGTTACATTGGAATCGCTTAGCGTTGTTTGTATAGTTGAAAGAAACGAGTGGAATGACATTAGGTTTGTGTAGGAAACACTACCTCGAGATGTGCATGCAACGCTCAACATATATCAACAAGCCACCCGTCAAGTTTCACATGTGGGCAAATATTGGAAATTGTCCTGCTATTGTATACTGCAGAGTGTGTCGAGAGAAAGTGCTTCAAGATGTTCCTCTAATATCACATGTTCTTGAAATCGGAGCACTGTATGGCATCGGACCATGACCGTTATTTTGCGGGGACAACGAGCATATGACGTTGGTGGTTGCACCTCCCTTCGGCGCATTTGAGCCTCAAGCGCAGGTGGACCTTGGTTGTAGCTATTCAAATGTTGAGCTTCACCTTGGCTACGTTTACTTCTCGCCGCAACTTAGGACACAACAAATACAAAGCTCTCTCCTGAAAACTTCTCTCACCAATCAGTAATTCCTGCTACGTTCTTCCCGGAGGCTTCTCCGAAGTATTACGCATCTAAAAACCGCGATTGAAGCTCTATCAACCACCATACCAAAATCCCTCATACACAACATTTCGAAATGTCTTTCCTCTCCAAGGTCCAACCCCTCTTTCGTCAGGCTGCCATCACTCGACCATCCCCAAGACTCTTCTCCACGGCCGTTGTCTATCACAAGTCAGCCACAGATGTCGTCAAAGATGGTCTCAAAGCTGTAGATCGAACCGTCTCTGACAATATCGTTGCTGGCATTGACAAGGGTGGTATGTAGCGATAACCTGCTTTCACGCAGATATAAAACATGCATGCTGACACGATACAGTTGAACTCAAGGACAAAGCCGCTACCACAACTGCCACTCAGGTCGAGAAGCCCACAGCCGAGACAGTTGGTCAAGTTAAGGGCAAAGCCTCCGAACTCGCCGGCGAGGCAAAGGGGAAGGCTGCTGAACTTAAGGGTGAGGCCAAGGCTAAGCTATCATAAGTGAAACCTATGAAGAGCATGGGAAAGCATGATTTCTGGCTTGCAACTTTAGTGGTACCATATTTGCGATGACTTAAATATTGTAATGAAGCGAGCTATGTTGCAACCTCAGCGGTTGACACAGTATTGTGTATTACAACGTTACTGTCCCGCCACGTTCAACAATGACAATAATACCAAAGACAATGGCGATTACTGCATATGATGTGGATTTTGCCGTCTGGCAATGATACCATATAACCAAGCATTCTACGTCACCCATTCCTGGTGGCCCGGTGTTGCAATCGTGTCAAATCACTGTGTACATGTAGTAACGAGTCACAGGAAGCAGGCATATCATTGACTGTAACATATACCCAAGAACAGCATACAACAAGCATTTATGTACTCAATCACCCAAGATAAACAGACAAGCATAGGTACACTACTGTCCAGCATAGCTCACTCAACGAGCACCTCAACCAAAAGTTCCAACCAATAGAAAGGCCATCCGTACTCCTTCCACATTTGAGCCCTGACCGTTTGAACGGCTATCTCTCACATGTTTAGCTCTTATGTTAACTCATGTTTCAGCCTTAAAAATCCTCGATATGATATACCAATGACAGAGAAAATGGTAACAACAATGTTTGCTCCCGTAGCAATCCGCTTGACACTACCTGAAAGATCTTAGTGTCGAAACCCCTAAATAGGAAAGGTCGCAACGGTGATACTGTTAAGAGCTTACAGTCGAATATACCTACTAACGGATAGGTACGATACATGCGGGTTCCGGGTTGGATTAGTACATCACCCACGATAACAACAGGATTCATTGGTGGCATATACTGTAAGTCGGAAATTGACTGGGCAATCCCGTGCCGTTAACTCCAGGGTCTTGAATTGGATCTTATTCAATCTGGACATATAAGCAGTTCATGCAATCTTGATAGTGTTTAGCGATTCAAAGCTATGCGATCAGCTAATGCAGGTATCATCTTGCCTTTCTGCTCGGGCGATTCATACTGTGTATCTCGTAACTCTAATAATCAAAATATCGAGGTCATACCCGTATTAGCTTCAATGTTCTTGGTGGAACAAACGAGTTTGAAATTATCCATTTTGGACAGAACTATACCTGATACAGCACAAATTAGCACAAGTTCCAAGATATGATTGGTCAGTATGTCTTTTCTTATATGCCATTCTAACTTAAAGTACGTATGCTTGTGGATCACAAATAATGTCCTATCGGCCAGAAGCTAGGGAACAGTTCCAAATTTTAAACCACACCAAGCAGACCTGCAGTTTTGAGCTGCCAACACTTTGAAGTACTGCTTCTACGACATTCAGGTACATAACGACTGCAGCTACGAGTCTCCCTAGAACACGCTCTTCCACAATGCAAGCATAATGCAACCTTTTTCATGTAGTCAGTATGAATTGTCCTTCCATTCACACTGCATGGAAGCGGGTACAATCATTTGCACACCTCAATGTCTTGGCTTAGCGAACGGTAAAGTTCAACGGAGCATCTTACTGGCTCGAACCCAAACTTCATCAGGAGAAACAATTGTAGTATAACTCTCTCTCTCTCGCACCGCTGGTGATGAGACACTTTTTCTTCTGGCAGATAAACGTCGCAAGAAGATATTCAACTTGTTGAAGATTTCATCGTCCATTCTTTCTCAGCCATAACCATGGTGTCCACTCGTTTTTTGTCAGCTATTTTGCTATCAGGCCAAGCTCTTGCGCAATCTTGGAGTGGATGGGAGGATCCTGATCATACTGTGACTACAGTTGTCACGAGGACGAACTATGTTTGCCCGTGCGATGAGACTTCCTCTGGATGGGGTTCTTGGACCACTGCCTCTAGCACAGAGAGCCATTCCCACAAGCATCATTTCAGCTCCTTGCTCTCATCATCTAGCAGTACCACTTGGACCAATTCTGTAACTCACTCAACCATCTGGTCTACCAGCAGTAGCAGTGTCTCACCGAGTACTACTACGACAACTGTAAGCAAAAGTGTTCTATCTCTGATGACAGCACTTGCTAATCGTACACTTAGCCAGCAGCTACCACCTCGAGCACTACTTCATCCACTACATCGAGCACGACACCTTCCACTACAACATCTACTACTTCAAGCACGACATCCTCTACTACATCTTCCACTACCTCTGATACCACGTCGAGCACTACACATTCTACTACTACGTCTACCACACCATCTACTACTTCGAGTACTATGTCTTCTACCACGTCTAGTGGTACCACATCTTCCACAACTACATCTGCGACCACTACGACCACCACTACTACAACCACACCCTCTCCAACTACCACAACTACTACCACTACCACCACAACCACAACCACTACCTCTTCCGCAGCGCCTACGTGTACTATAGCATCCGTCACTGAAACGGTGGGATGCGACGACGGTTCAACATGCACACTCCCAAAAACCTGCATCACCACAGCCGATGATAACAGTTGTAACAATTACTGCACTCAGTCCAGTACCTGTGGTGGTTTCACTTACGACCCGAGCAGTTCTAGCTGTACTATCTACACTCAATGTTGTCCTGAGAATCAGTGATAGTGTTCCGCTACTAAGCTAGGGGTACGTGCACAAATAGTGTTCCTGAAGGATGTCGATAACAATTTCTTGGGGTTTGAAGGGTTTGCGAGCTCAGAGGGGTTTAAGTCACTGGCAGTAGCGCTCTATACCTTGACGCACGTACTACTACTTTTTCTCAGTACCATGTACGAATACGGTAGTTCTGGAACCAGTCTTGAAAGAAATTATCTATCCATAACTCCAATTACTCATATATACGAGGTTTCCCCTGAACCTTCCGAAAGAGAAACATCTATCCATATTCTACCTACCTATGTATTTGACTATATAGTAACATACATCATACGTACGTTGGATAAACACATCCCAGTAGTAGGCTCCCTCCTTGTCACACATGCAGCACCCCATCTATATTACCTACGTAGTCCAGTTCAATAACCACCAAAGAAGCCATACCTAAAATAGAGGTACCTTATACCTAGCACAAAACCTCCCAAACCACCCCATGAGCCCGGATTGTTATTCCAGATAAATTCCCCACCACGATACCAGAGTTCCAACTTCTTTATGGGTTCCAAAACACTGTACACACTGTATATCTGTATACCCTTCCTTCCTTCCCATCGGATGTCTTCTACGTCCTGCAGTACAGTACTGGCAAGTGGGTGGGTAGGCTATCAGCGTTCTATCAGAACTACATATAGAAAGCTGGCCCGGTACTGTACTTTCCCTACGACCACGAGTCGTCGTCGTCGTCGCTGCATTGAACGAAAAATCGTTTTATATTATTATACAGTACTGCTCGTGTATATATATAGGTATGCGGTGCAGGATGAGGGTTAATATCAGCTAAGGTACCTATGTAGGTATGTACCGTATCGTGCTAGTAGAATATAAATGCAAAGCCTTTCACAATGACTGTCGTGCTGTGCCCTTGTCGACCGAACTTTTTGAAGTAAGGGTTTTGGTTACAGTATACCAGCTTTTGTGTAGCAAGTGGAGTTGTGTGGTTGTTGTACTCCGAGTCGAGGACGGCGTCTTGGGTTTTGAGACAGATTATGTAGATCTCAGGTATGTTTATGACTTTGTATTCTTGCTTTTCGAGGCTAGATACGATACTAGCTCGTATCGTGGTCTATTTACACCATCTAGGCAGGCTGGTAAGTACCTGGGGGTACGTACTCCAAGGTTCCATCCCCTCAAGACAACCAAGCGCTCGTCGCATTCGGTCCACTCAAATACACATTAATCTGCATAGCCTGCAACGCCCCATTATAATACTGCAGCACCTCAAGCGTATCCCCCGTCGCAGCCAAAGTCTGCATGACAGGATACTGACCTTGCACCGAAGCAAGCCACGTCTCCTGCGCAGCCTGAGCAGGAGGAAATTTGTCCGGGATAAACGCAGAGACATTCTGGTATCCGTAGACTTTACCCGGGACCACGCCGCTGGTTACGACGAGGCCGAGCACTTCGTCGACGACTAGGCCTACGCGGGCGTTGTCGTCGGTTGGATGGGCTACGGGCCAACCGCACTGAACAGGATCTGTGGTTCCGTTCGCGTAGGTTCCGGTGTCGACGACTGTCCAGCCTAGTTCTGTGAAGCGGCAGTTGTTATCGACGTTGACGGTGGAGTTTGCCTCTGCGAAGAGGCCCGTGCTGATGTACATGAGATCCGCGCGGGTGGCCACTGTGCGGTTTGAGGGCGGATTCATCACTGGAGCGTAATTGCCTGGAAGCTCGGAGGCGGAGAACGAGAAGCCGTGGTCGCCGCGGTAGCGGTTGATGAATAGCTCTATCTCGGTGATTTCCTCGTTTACCACTGCAAAGCGACCTCGGAGGATGGTTTCGTTTAGAGCATTGCCTTCGTCGACGTCGAGCGCGAAGTAGGCCGTGCAGTTTGTGGTGTCGATGGCCATTAGGCTGGGTTCACCTGCGTATACGATGGTACGCCATGCTGTCATCATGGTGACTGCTGCTGGGTGCGAGTTTTCCGTGGCCTTGTAGAGCGATGCTAGTGGGAGTGTTGATGGGTCGTGAGCTACCATGGAGGCTAGGATCGTGCTGACCATGTCTGTCATACTTTGGCGAGTACAGGTGTTGGCTCTCGGGCTTACGGGCACCCCCATCACTAGAGAAAGTGACAGGGGAAGGACCGCGAGTAGACTTGAGACGTGCATCGTGAGTTGTGGCCGGGAGTGTGACTTGCTGTAGCTATCGAGGGAACCTCCGGTGACAAGTTTGACAATGCAAAGGTCCAAGGGCGCTGAGTTCGGTAGAAGATTGCGTCTGATAGCTTGTAGTCGAAGTCATACCGACCCAACAGCTCATAGCCTTATATAGTATTCATATCTCTATTCACGTTGATCTGAGCATACGTATGCGCCGCACATAGGTACCGTATCAGATGCTTCTCCAGACTATGGACGCGTGTCTTACCCATATTCTGTACGTACCTACCTTCCCCAGACTCCGGAAAGATATACGGCTCCACATCCCGGGTGCTGTAATCAACGGGACCACTCCTTGAAACAGAACGTTGCCATGGATACCTACGTTGGCTCTCTGAGCTCTGGAGGACAGGAATCGTGCAGAAGCAGTGAGATCGTGCGGGTTGAGCTCTTGTGGAGTGGTACTGTCGAAGGATTGAGCTTCACTTACCAGTCTTGGCGGCCAATGACAGCCTTGGCATCAGGGTAGCTACAAGAAAACTCCACGGTTCAGAAGCACCTCAGTAATTCTTGCCTGCTTCGGTCGTTTTCAATCCCCGCGTATATGTGGTCGCTGTAGTTCTCGCCGAAGAAGACGTGAGCTGCTGTAAGCTCAACACCGTATCTCGAATTTCTGGTAAGCCACGGAGATATTTTTTCACCCGCCCCGAGCACCTGGTAACTCGAACTCCACCATCATGCGGAAACTCACCTCGGGATGCATTGCTTGGTGTTTACGTATGTTGAGGATGAAGTGATCTAGAATATCAGCATCACCATCAGCGCAAGGATGTCTCGTGAACGAAATTTATAGTTAGATTCATTGAAATTATGTGGTTCTGAAAGTTACTTACGGCTGAAGTATTGGTGAGACCTTAACCACATTGCAGGCAATCACGAAATCAATAATGGATGTGTTGGCTGTAAGACAGCATTTTCCCGGGACATGCTCACTGGAGACTGCATCTTCTACCGTCTGAGTGGTGCCGGCGACCACGCTGGCGTGACTGAGCGAGGCCGCGAGAGATGCGAGCAAGGCTTGAGTAAGTTAGGGGAAAACAAGCTACGACAGCGTGTTAATGACCTACGCCGGTTTGTATGTGACTGTCAATTTTGGCCACGGGAAGGTGATGGCGTTGGCACATGTCTGAAACAACCGGATAGAACTACTCTTGGCTGTTGCCTCATAGGGTGTCAGGAAGTCAAATCATGGTGCACGCCTGAGCTTTTATATACCTAAAATACAGTACAGGCTGAAAACATTGAAATTGCTGTTTCCAGCTACGACGAAGACAATATAGTTCCCCGTATTAGTCTTTGTGTGATCTGCCTAGTTTACGTCACATTCATTGACTGCCCGAAGGAATCTCTGGCTAACCTGACCCAATTCTGTAGGGGACTGTTCCGATCGCGAGAGCTTGATTCCTCCGATATCATCCTCGACAAGTCTCACGTGCATGACTTTTGCCTTAGCATCCATGTCTGACTGAACTTGCAAGGTCACCACATCCTTTGAGTCGGCGTCATTCAGTCCGTGACATAGTGTAGCGATGGTTGAATCTTTCCAGAGAGGAGTTTGGCGACTCATGTCCATCACCACGATAGTGTAGAGTAGTACCAACGCCCAGACGGTGAAAGGAAAAGAAAGCCATGCCCACTCGACCTCTACCATCGTTGTGGCAACACATGCTATACCATTAGCAACTGGACGACCCTCGGTGGACATCCTGGAACTCAAGTTGACAGTCCTCATGGCGTATGTCAGGCTGTCGGCCACATTGTCGAACAATAACTGCAGAGTCATGTTGCCGCGTTCATTCACCATGACCTGGAAAATTGCATCACGGGTGTCTGATGTCGTATTGTACGTTCCACCGGTATCAGCATACTGGGTATATGTGCCTGAAATCACACTGTCCATCCATTGAGTAAAACCTGTCCACGAATCGAGATCGACGTTGACTGACGGGTTGTCCGCAAACCGACTCAAGGGTACGGGTTGGTCATGAGATCGGATCTCGCTCAAGCGGCCGTTATCAAACTTGGCAGAGGCAAAACTTCTGGTACAGAGCTCCAACGTGCATTTGCCAGCGGTTGGCGTGAAATTTGGATTCGAACCCTCCACTGACCATATTGCCAGAAATGTCATGTCTAGCGAATAGATGCTGCGGTTAGCGCTAGTCAACGCATTGTAATAATGCCACCCTTGTTGTGCTGGTGAATCTACTACCAGACCGCCAGGCAAGCTGTATTTGAGTCCTGCACTACTAGTATTGTTTCGGATCCGGTCGGTAATATTGCTGCATGTGTTGCAGAAAGCGAGTGTCGAATAGTTCTGCCAGGTGCAATTGCTACCGCCGCAAAGTGGTGCCACTGAATAAGTCACGTTTGGTGTGCTCGAAAACAGACCATTGTAGACAGCCGCTTTCAGACCAAAATCGGGCGGAATTGCATCACGAACCTTGGTAGCTTGTGAGCGGAACCAGTCAGAGATCGGCAGAGTAGCGAAAGAATCGGATCGAACTGCACCGGGGGGATATTTGACAGACTGTTGCACGAAGGTTTCGATTCCTTGAGCAGAGAGGACGAGGAAAGCACCAGCAGCCGCCACGATCCTGAATCCACGTTAGCTTGTGTGATGCTAGGTAGAGGTAAAGCAAGGAGACGGCTAGATACATACCCTCCCTTCAGCCTGAAGAGTAGCTTGCCACTCGACCATGGGCTGTGAGCAGCATCTGAGATGGCAGTAAATTCACTTAGAAGTCTGAATCCTCTAACACGAATCCATTTCCACTGTCCCATTGCCGCAGCAAGTGGCACAGCCAACAATCCTACTCCAAGCTTAACGATGATGGCGATTAGGGCGTTGAATTTGATCCCAAGAGGTAGAGTCGGTCGTGGCTTCTTATTATAAGTACTGAACACTACAACGATACACACCAAGAGCAAAGTGCTACCCAGCCATGCTCCTAGCTCTGTGAGCCACCGCCCAACATATCTCACGCGAGAGTCTCGTGGATTGTCGACTTTAGTGTATGCTCCACTGCTTGACGTTTTGCTGAACAGCATCTCGATATTCGACGTACGACGTCGAGTGTGGTGCAAAGCTCACCTATCTCGAATCAGCCTGATCACCTTTACAGCTCTGTAACTTGTTGAACCATCAAGTCGGGAGATATAAAGGCTTGTTATACCAGAAAACATTGCCAACACATCGACAAGATGCTACAGAGAAAGTACTCCGTAGCGCTTCACAATACAAGGCACGATCGAAATCGACTTGGACGTAAAGAGTAGCTGCAAATCAGCTATGATGGAGATGGCGTCGGCTGTGGTTGGTCCCGGAATTCTATTGGTGTGCTCGGGAAGATCTGCACCTCAGCCCTAGATGGTGGCTGCTGTCTCTGGACTACCCGGACAAATTATCGGACTCGAAGCACCCCCCAAAGCTGATCTAATCTCTGTCCTAGGCTTACTTAGTAGTCTAGCTGTTACAAATATAGAACACCAGGTTGGATAGAGATTGGATAGATGTACCGTGATGATACCTAGGTATGCAAGGATAGCGCACCTGCCTGTGAGATGAGATACTTTCCCGAAGTACGAGTATGTACAATAGCAACCCGTGTGTCGATCTTTCCAAGTGTGCCAAGCAGCCAAGCTCATATGTCTCCCTGTCTGCTGGAAAGATAAGCATAGAGAATGCCTAAGCTCTCAACGAGGAGAAGTGCAAACTAACAGTGTGCAAAAGGACAAGCCACGTGTGGAACTGCTAGTCTCCGCCTCTAAGGAACTCAAATTATTAACACTTCTGAGCCATAGGACGTTTGTATGAATTATGTAGTTCTAACTGACCTGGGTAGTGGAAACTAGTACTGTAGTCGAGATACCCGATGAGACACATACAGTACACCTAATCTGCTCTACTCTGTTCGCTTCGTTGAGTTGACCCTTCGGAAGTATGCCAAAGCTACGTAGCAGAGTGTGTATTCTACTGCGGACAAGAGTTACATACGAATCAAGACGCGAGCAACGTCCTACCGAAGGGCTCCTCGAACTCGAATCGATATCCTGAACACAGACTGTATGGGTTATGTTATGTCATGGACTTTTGGTTCGATATATCAACAGCAGTTTTAACGCTGTTGACTAACCAATGAAACTCAATCAACATACACACAACCATCCAAGTTGTCTTTTCCAAACCATGCAAATAAAAGAACATGTCGTAACTTCGTGGTATAATACATCAGCCAACTTACAGTAATCCAACACATAAAAACGCCATTTCCCATGCCTGCTCTCCGCCAAGCTCCTGTCTCTTTATCCGACCTTTATTGTTCCCCGTGGAGCCCACCATTGGAATTCTTATCCAAATGGTCGCTGAACCCCTTTTTTCTCTTGGAGAGCTGGCCGCGTACACTACGTATACACCATCGCCCCTGAAACCATACTTCATATCTTTGGTTTTCTTTGATCCATGTCCACCGTCAAATCTTCCACAAGCTGCTGCCAAGCTCCCGTGGTGATACGACCCATGTCGTGTTTGAGTACAGCTTTTTCCAGAAAGCGACTTACCACTCCTTGTCTCGGTAGTCTCATGCTGAAATTACGGGCATTACTGAGTATCAAATGACCCGATTGTGCGAAGTGCCGTCGTTGAAAGGCGTTGTACTCTCGTGGATAAACCATGACTTCACCTGTGGCGGCTGCTAAAAGAGTGACAGCCATTGAGAAAACATCCGACGCAGTGGTAGCGGATGATGTCGGGTCGTTAAGAACCTTGACCGACAAGAGTTCCGGCGCTGTGTATTCCAATGTTATGGCCGAAAGCGTGTTCCTTGCGATAGCTTCCGTAGCACGGTTTTGGCTCGAGGAGAAATCGATCAGTAGTGGCTGATATGGAAAACTATCTGAATTGATGCTAGGCTTCAGTAGTATATTCCCTGGTTTAAGATCACCATGTACCGTCATGGCTTCATTATGTAGCCAGTCAAGAGAAGAGATGAGTTTGTCGGCCAGATCCAGCCAGACTGTTACACTTCCAATGACAGGTGCGATGAGATTCTCTCTTGATGTTAAGTGTTGAGCAGTTTCTGCACATGACTTGATATGATTTTCCAACGATAGAAAGTGTGCAGTAAGGACAAGAGATGTGTCATTTTCTAGTATGCCGTGGAAGGTCACCACCCGCTCTTCGTTAGGATCGAGTAGCATAAGCCGGCTCAGTGACTGTGCTTCACTTCGTAAAATTGGTAACGCATCCTTTCGTGCGGGTGCTTTCACAGCGACCAGGATGGGAGGTGCCTGAGTTGGGGTTGGTGGAGGCGTTAGAAGCCCACATGAAGCTGGGCTCTTTCTGTGGCATGTCGCCTTGTATACTGTGCTCCAAGCACCGTGACCAAAAATCTGACTTTGATCGTTCTGATCTTTGAGATATTGAACTTCGAATGGGCAGATGATGATGCTATCATCGGTATATGATACAGTCTCGTGTGTAGTCAAGGATGACCGTCGTGCTTCTAACGACCCAAAATTCTCTTCTCGTAGGTTGCTTGAAGATTTAAAGTGCTTCGGCGATGAGGGAGGTGTCAACGGATTGGAATTTCCTAATAGGGAATGGCTCCCACTATTCGGCATATCCCGGGGCGTGGCAGGAGAACTCATAGCGCGAAAGGACAGCGATGGCCGTCTCCTCGAATCCATTGTCTCTCTGAAAGGGTGGTCCTTGATGGTGTCGTGAGCGTTATCGATGGTGTTGTGTTGTTACAAGTATGATCGAAGCAAAAGGAGGAAGAAGTTCTAGCAGAAATTGTGCTCAAGCAACGTTTACAAATTCATCATTTGGTTAGCATACTGTCTCCATCGGAACCTGAAAGCTGGTCGTATATTGGTTTGAATGCCAACGAATAACTGTTCAAACCAGAGGTATGGAGGACCGAGCGGATGGTTCAGTGCGGAGCTTTGCTACCAGAATTTGAAGCTTGATGCGAATTGGTCCGTTGATGTCGATACTGACCTTCTCAGCATTATCGAAGCCTATTAGGAGGTCTCAGCAGGTTATTCAAAACCCGAAAACCAAAGAGAAAACAATATAGGAAGTGTTAGGCAATAAGCGCAAAGTGAAGACAAGGTTGCGGAAAGGTAGTTCGACAGGGAGGCTGGGACAGCAGCAAAGAATTAAGAACACATTAGAAACAGCAAAAGGTACCTCAAACTAGATGCTAGGTTGCGAATACCATGTAGTAAGCGAGGGAGGCGTATGGGAGATGAGTACCACGACGCCTTCCATGATGTCAGGTAACAGTTAGCTATTACTTGGTGCGGGAAAGAACAGTCATCAGCTCGAGTCACTGGAATGCTGAAGGGAGGACAAGGTAATTGGTCCCATGGAAATGTTTTCCAAGTCTTGGTTGAACGGCGTAGAAAGTGATTGGTGCGCAAGACACGATAAACTGAAAAGAAGCTCGACGACGCAGTTTAACGTTACAGTTTATTGTCGACGGTGCCAACGTGGCTTGCTAGTGACCCGCTATTGGATCGTGCAACCACGTTTTGGGCCGCATTGGGACTTTGGGTGATCTGACTGTGTTCCGGGGTAGAGTGAATGTATCCGAACGGTGGGCATTAGGAATGGTGGTCTTTTGGGGCAAATTACCACTGACGCGACAGGTATTTAATAAAAGTGTTAATTTAAATTGCTTTGCGTTCCATTAACACGAGCTGTCAAACGCTGGTCGGCCCTAGCCACCAACTCTTCCAGGTTTAGCGCAGCCGCAGTCCATCAGCCGTTCCTCTGATGGTGCTCCACGTCATCTCGAACAGTTCAAGTTGATTACGATGAATTCAACACAATATCGTCGACAACCACAACGATCCTTCTCACGGACATCGTGGTTATGTTTACCAAGCAGTTTGCCCGCTCTGACGACCATTGGTTCGACACGCGAGATATTGGGCACATTTACCGATTAGTGTCTGCTAACCATTTGCTCTTCCTTACCCTCTCATGAGCCAATGACTAAGTTCCGTAAATAGATATCTATATCGAAGCAATGGCAAGTAGGACATGTTATGCCAGAAATGACCATCTATTTTTGTGGCGAGTTGGTGCTTTTCATTTGTGCCCCATTCCCATTTTCGCTACGTCGAGTGCGCGACCTAGTCTTTCGATATTGCTGTTTACAGCGAGATAGTGCGAAGAGCATGTTGAGAGCTGTGATTGTCTATCATGTTTGGTCTTCTCACCCCAGCCATGTGGAAACCCTATCGAATCCCGCCGCTCGAGTTCAACCATTCGTCTTCAGCAACACAGTCCTGATCTATGGCTTCGGCACATGAAGCGTCTTACTAACCATCAGACACCCGTTGATCGCGAAGATTAGGGCAATTGGATGGAACTCCAACATCGTACCCAAACCCACTACCCCCAACGGTAACTTTTCATGAATCATACCCATTGACGTGAAGGTGGCCAAGATCGCAGTACTCGTCAGACACGCGAATGGAATCGGTGTGCCTTCGAAGTATTGTGATTTGCCAGTCGCGTCTTTGGGCAGCATAGCCACCGTAACGTTGAAGCGGGCGAGACGGGTGAGGCCACAGAGTACATAGAAGCTTAAGATGATTTGATCCAGATTTGTACGGAGACCAAGAGCGAAACCGACTGAGGCAGGAGCAACGCCGAAGGAAATCTAGTCCATGAATCAGTATTGGTGCCAACCATATTTACCCTGCGGTCTTGTTCGGAGGTGTATGGATGTGTCAGATTGTGTATAGCATACCAGATCAGCCAGCGAATCTAACTCTTGTCCCATGAGCGAAGACTTCTTTCTCCATCGTGCTACTTTTCCATCGAAGAAGTCGAAAAACAGGCCAAAGGGCATGAAGAAGAATGCAAGCCAGATATTCGTAAGATCCGTGGTCTCGCCTAGACAATAACGCATAGAAGAGAGGATCGCCATAACTGTGCTGAATTAGTGTCTGCTCGTGATCGACAATGTGACAGGTTCGTACATCCACAGAATCCTGCCCCAAGTTAGCATTCGTGTGTCAGGGGCGCTTGAGTCACACACCATTCATCTCGGTAATAACATCTGCAAGATGCATAGCCCTTCACTGCTGTTAGGAAATGGATATGTCGGATGGACTGAGAAGACCTGCTTGACCAGAGAAAAGTGCCCCGTATCTTGTGCTAGAAGAATGGCTTGCTTGGTTTGTGCTGGACCTTGGGGCTTGGGCAGAGAGCCATCTTGCTGAACTGCGACCGCTCCTGTTCGACGCGACATGTTTGAGGTTGGGAGCAGAGGATTGGTCTGCAAATGGTTCTTTGGGAGGACTCTGTACACAATACTGAGACTTTTTGTATGGTAAGCAGGAAAGGGAGGATACGGTCAATATGCAAGAATGAGAATATATCCTCAACGGTGAATGGAATATCTGGGTCCGATCTCGAACCGTAAAACCAGAAAACCTGACCTCTCATTCGACTTCTTGTTATTGACGCAGGCATTCAGGTCCTGGATTCTAGCCACTACGTCACATGCACAACAGATCTGATTGTGGCACAGCCCTTTCAGTTTTCCGTCCCGCCGTCTCCGCCAGTATAAACCGAAAACTGCTATCCATTATACAAAGTTTTGTTACTTTTGACAAAAGTAACCCCGTATG
>Ga0073774_1000013_pt1 | contig 28232 bp, 39 predicted proteins | sample InSIn5gowninarea_FD_77487 | JGI IMG/M metagenome (GOLD analysis project Ga0073774, IMG submission 77487) | Clean room microbial communities from NASA Spacecraft Assembly Facility at Jet Propulsion Laboratory, Pasadena, California, USA -... ... | reverse complement strand
TAAAGAGCTGAATGGTTATGCTGCGGTGGGTCGGCATTGTGGCTTTAGCCCGTTGATCTGTGTTGTGGGGGAGAGATAATCGAATATCAGTGACTTTCGAGGCGAAGTCCGTCCGGTGAATCTGATAACCTCATTGCGTCAGTCAAACATCTTCGCGTTCATTCTTAAATGAGACAGGTCCAATGCTACATCTTAAGGTAGTGGTCACTATTCGAGTGCTGGGTGCACTCGCCGCCGAAAGAGCAGGTTTTAGAGCCACCTGCAGCCTCTGAAGACAACAGTCTCCGGCGATTACAGCCTTCCGTCGTTCAGAGTGCCACCACTGTCAAGAATTTGGTTGCTGAACAGCTGATTGGGACGCTGCGCCTGTTTTGACGTGCTATCTAAACTATCTTGGAAATACATCAACGACATCGCGTTCCTTCTCCTCTTTTTCCTATCTGAGATTTCCTTCAAGGAAATCACAATGGCCGAGGTTTCCGCTGATGAATCAACCATGAGTACCAAGGCGTCAAATCAGCCGTAGCGGCAATTGCAGACGCTATGGGCAATTTCAGCTTGGTCCCGACCATCTGGAGGAGATCTCCTCCGAGCAGCCATGGGCGAGAAACATACCATTTGCCGGCGGAGCACTATATGAATCACTGTTAGCGCTGTAATTCAATACTATGGCGCCGCGACTTCTGGGTCCCAGTCTGCGTGTCCGGCTAGAATCTGAATGAGACCCAGACCTACCTTGGAGTTTCCGCAGTGAAGATACCCATTGCAGCCGGCTCTAGCACAGCATGATGACACGCACGAAGAGTAGGTGCAAGCCCGAGCATCGAGTTCCTGGCAAAAGTATGAGGTTTGACTATCCGGCATCAAGGGTGAGGTGTACAGAAGCGTACAACGTCTCGCTCCACGGGCGCCATCTCCTCCGTTGGCATGGTGACGCCGAGAGCCGCGAGCGCTGCAAAGATAGAGAGTAGTTGAAGGAGACGCATGTTGATGTGTTATCCTTGAGCTCTACCTGTGAGATATAGAAGATGCAGAACGGCTGAAGAGATGCTGGAATGAAAAGACGACGACAGAGCGGGGAGCGGACTGTTTAATAGATGTCCAGTCCCCCTCCCCTCACACTTCTGCCAGGGTGGAAGTTTTACCATTCTTGAGAGTTAAGAGGACGCATAGGTATGTACGAGTAACTCAACCCCCGCCTTCGGATGAGTTGCATACACGAACGGGAGGCCTCGCTGGTCACCTTAGTTCGAGTGGGAACCGGCGCCTCCTGTTTCTGATTTGTGCAAGTTCTAAACTTGCTTGGATGAGGCAGTTTACTCGATGGAAGGGCGTGAGGTGCTTGTATCGTGTGACTCGGACTGCAAGGGATGAGGCACGAGTGCCACCACAAACTTCGCGAGCCCCGCGCCTTTGGGCAACAGAAGATGCTAAGTTTAGCGGGCTTGCTGCTACGATGCCGCTGATGATGCTGGGTCGAGAAGAAACCCCCAAGCATATTCGTACATTTGTTGCTGCGCAGTTAGAGGGCTCGTAGTTCGCTGTTACCTAATTAGGTAACTAACTTTACATGCAGCACCAAGCGGCAATGGAGTTGGCGGCCTGAGGCGCTAACGGCGTCACCGCATCGCTTGCACTTCTGTATTTTCCCACTGCAAACCATCATGCATCTTCCGATTGCTTGCGATTCATGTCGTCCCCAGTGCTTTCACCGGACCAGGCCCGAGCGCTGTTTGATATTCTTACCCACAGGGAGACCTACTCTGAAATAGAAAACTTCAAGTGGCCGGACGCCATCCACAAATACGGCCATCCGTTCACGCTAGACAAGGGAACCACATCAACATCCCCCGTCCTGCAAACACTGCTCTCCAAGTTCGTTTTAGAGCTTCCGGGCTTGCGTGACGTTTCAGACGCGTTCTGGCAAAAGCGATGCCAGACAATAATAGAGAAGCTTGGGGCAGCAGAGCTCTCCGAAAGCTACGACAAGGGTGCTTTAGGCCTTCGGAAGTCCCTTGCTACAGCAATCTCGGCCTTGATTGAGTATCCTGCAAGGGGTTGTCTGGGTGGCTTTCCGACTCGCGAGGTGCAGGCGGACCGCAGGTACGACACTTCAAAGCCGGAAGATGTCGTGCAAGCATGGGACGACTTCCTCCAGCAATTGGTCTACGGGGACCTGGTTGATGTGCTGTTCAAGAAGGCCGCAGAGACAGACAACCTCAAGGAGCACCCGTCGCTTGTGCAAGCAGCTCACGAGTTTGTGATTGTCAAGTGAGTCTTCGCTGGCGCATACCACTTGACTGCAACACCATCTGATCCAGACAAGCTTAGGGTCGCTGTTACATCATGTGATAGTGCTATCTCCCGACGGACAGTACCTAATCAGGACCGTTGAGAATGTCCACAAGCTCGTTCCCTATACTCTGATCCGCCAGACTCTCCGAGTCGGCAATGCTGCAACCATGATCAATGGCATGGTGAAGCTTATGCTAGCCAAAGTCAGTGTCGGAACATTCACGAACTGGATGGGCATCAGTCAAGGTGCCGATGAAGGAATGAATTTAATGCAACAGTATGTAGACTTTGACGGTCCTGTTAGCGAGATCTGACGGCTATCAGAATCATATCCACCGTCATGGGCTGGGACATTAAGGAATTCCAGAAGCGGGCATTGAAGATCGAGAAGAGCAAGGACAGCCCCGGCAAGGAGTGTCTGGACTCTATCAAGGCGCATGTGAAATTGAGCCGAGAGGAACATGAGAAGCGCAGGAAGCTCAGCCGTAGGTTGTTTGGATTCCGGCTTTGAGCCTTCACTGACCACCTTGTTCACAGAGAAGAAAGAAAAGTCAATAGTAGCCGTCATTTTTGAATCCGCTTCTCTGGATACGTCCTGTGTGTCGGAGGCACAGTACGCTAAGGCTCTTGAGTATCTTACGGTTCAGCTCTCAATACGCGACCGGGAGGAACTCACCAAGATCTTCTGCAAGATGCAACCAGACTTACTGACACAAGCTGTTCGGGACCTTGTGGCCGCCTACGACCCGATCATCCGTGACGTCCACAACGCTGTTGATCTTAGCGCCACGCTGACCGATCTTGAGAATTTCCTGAACGACCTGATCAAGTTATCAAGGCCCCCGACCGTAAGAAAAGAGAGGAAGCCCAAGAGTGGCAGTGCACCCTCGTCGGCAACAACTTCCGGAGACGAGTCGTCAACAGAATCGAAAACGAAGCCAATGCCTTCTGTAGAGGAATACGTGAGACTCTTGAAGAAGCATCAGGGTGCCTCCCACCGCTTTCTGCATCAGGTCTGCAAGAACGGTCCACAGATCGCGCAATGGTTCCGGGACTATGCACACCACGCCGCCTCCCAATTCCGCCCATCCACACAAGGCACCAACGATGAGCGAAAAGCCGGATCCGGAGGAGCGGGCACCATGACGCCCGGTCTCGAGTCAATCTTTTCCAACCTTCCCGAATCCAAGGCCAAGGACGTGCTGCCGAAGCTCGACTCCCACGCCGAATACCTCAAGAGCCTTTCTGACGCCTCGGCCGCACGTATGAAGGCAATTCTATCGAACAGCAAGAATACAAACTACGGCCCGGGCATATACCTAGCTAAATGGCAAGAGCTACTGAATGCTACGCCGATTACGCCGCTGGCAGCGAAGGGACCGGTAAGGAGCGGGACTTCCAAGGATGTCCGGGAGGCGGGAGCCATAGATGTAGATGGGGAGACGAAGAGCCACGGGTCGGTCGAGGTGGCGAAAGGCCAGGGCAAGGGGAAGGAGCCAGAGGCGCCGGACGTCGGCGACGTTGTCAAGCTGCTCGGGCCTACGTTTAGGGAAATGCTGGCTGGTAGAGTAGAGTTTTGATCAGATGTTTTCAAACCAGTTATACAAACCCATAGCGCGAAACCATCATAGTGGTGCATCTCTATGTCTTTGCTGTGGCTAGTATATCTTACCAACACATTTCTCTGTTGGTCAAATCTTGGCAACCCAATCCCAGTTCAAATCCCGAGCAGCACCTGCAAATCCGAGCTAAGAAACTAAATAAGCAGCACCGCTTCCCATGGGTCTTTCCAGAAATATCTCTTGTTCGCCGGAATAATACAGCTTTCTGGACACCCCTGGAACTTATCCACATCCTTAGCCAGCTCAATTGCAAGGAGTAGAATCCCACCCGCGTGGAACATCAGACACCCCAGAAACTCTGGAAACTCTATCTCCACCGGAGGCCTGTCCCTGGAATGCCACGCAACTAACCTGTTCCTTATCTCCCTACCCACGCCAAAAGCAACCAAGGAATACGCCGCAACAAAGCCAGGGCTCAATCCGCGGAGCCATCCGTCTCGTATGATCTTCCCATTTTCATGGTCTGAGTGAGAGGATACAAGCAACATAAGGAGGCACGCGACGCGCAAGGCGTTGACTTCCGTCCTGAGCTCCTCACCTTCCCGGGCGACTGGCGCAGGATCAGTTTCCGGGGGGACACTCCAGGCCAGATTTGGGATGCTGATGATCCAGGTATTGAGTACCGCGCCGAGAATTCCTATGGTTGTCAACAAGTTCCGTGAGTCGAGGGCCCAGACGGCTTCCTTTTCGGAGCGGTGGGAGAAGGCGATGAGCTGACCGACGCACTGTGCGAAGACATATAAAGGCGGGATGAGCGTCCCCACCCACCATGCATCACGATGCTGCGTCTCGTGCCGGGCGACGGCTGGTTGTACCACTATGAGTGGGACGAAGCGCGTCGGTGGGCCGCCAGGGGGAGATTCTACGGCCGCTTCCATGCCCGCGACACAGCTCAAGTAGTACTGCCAGCCCCCTCCCGGAGTTTCTCCGTTCCAGAGTGAACGTCCTACCTTTACGGCATTTAGGAGCAGCTGGCCGGTCGGGTAGGTCGGCGAGTAGAGGAAGTGGAGAACCTCCCGGAAGTACTTCCACTGGCGGTCGCGAGGAACGTAGCGGAGATTGGAGAGGCAACCGGCGAGGGCGGCGCCGGTCAAGTGCCAGGTGATCGTTTTAGTGATTACTTCGGTCCAGCTACGGAAGGAGGGAGGGAAACGGAGACTGGGATCGTCGAAAGTGACGTTTGACATGGAGATACGAAGGACGTGTATTCTGAGCCTTTTGACAGAAGGCAATGTCTTGAACGTGAGTGATGTTCTAGCTGCGCAAAACGAACGACAACCTACATGCTTGAATGTGATCTTGGTTTCTCACCGGCTTGAATGCTCAGTATGTCGCAGCTGTCTTATCGCTTAGAGGAACTCTTCGGACGAGAAGTATGGCAAGACAACAGGATCAATAAGGCCACTTTGGCAGGACCGAAAGCCACAACGTCGGCCCCGCGCGCCCTGGCAGCTGACATGGCGACGAAGCACCGTACCGTCTGGGAAAACAGTGGGTCGGGCTTCGCGGTTCGCGGTGGTGAATCCGTCCTTCTGCGCTTCAGCTGCATCGTGACTTGGACTTCTGCTAGGCTGCTAGGTGCAGCTCCGCCAGCGCTGTTGGGCGAATCGCTCACCGACAAGTGCTGTGGGAGCATACCTAGGTATGCACAAGGCATGCACGACTCAGTCGCGCGCACATCTTCACCCACTAGAAACGTAAAGCCTCCAGCCTAGAGTTCTATTCGCTGCCGGAGGTTAATGTTGTGATGGCAACTGTTCTGGCACGAAGGCCTCGTAAAGCGACGCCTCTTCCACCGCGAACCACGGATCGAAATTCCAGCTCTCAATTCTCTTCTGGACGACAGCTCCGCCGTTTTTGACGTCCACGCCTTTTCTCGCGTGTCTCACCGGACAGGAGGTGCGGGTCGGATCGAATGCTGCATGAACGAGCGGCGCTAAATTATTCCCTCTTGGCCCGACGAAGACACCAAAACAACGCCGGCGAGAACGACATCATACGGTCAACAGCACCCGCCAGCCTCACCAGCAGACCTGTACATTCTTTCCAGAGCAGCACTGCATACGGCGTTTGGAGTTTTGCAATTGACTTCTTTGATCGACGCGGAGAATAACTAATTGCGACGCGACGACGACGACTAGTCTGCCGTCTTAAGCCAGCCACCACACCTCCAACAGCAGCACGCACCCATGCTCTTGCGACAACCACAACACGCAGCTCGACGACACAGCACCACTACTTCGAGGTCGCGGCCGACGATAGATCTCACTAAACACTGGATACGGCGACAATCCCAAAGTCTGCCAAGCAGGCCGCGGCGTCTGCCTTGACGCCGCGATGGATGGCCCACCTCCGCCGCCTCCACCCCCTCACGGCGCGAATCCGAAGTCATCGAGTGGCTCAGGGCTGCCACCGGGCAACTACGACATATTCATAATCCCTCCGCACTCCTCCGGGGGGGGCTTTCTGTACCTACCCTCGCTCCAGCCGCAACGGAACAGCTTTCTCGCAGGTGTAGCCTGTACACTTTTAGCCGTCGGAGTCTGGACGATTGTGGAACCTGTGGTCAAGCAATGGTTCGCCTCAACAATGTCGAACATGTCCAGCGGAGGTGGAGGTGGAGGGGTAGTTCTGTTGGTTATCGGAGTCGGTATCGCAGGCTGGGCATGGGGCAAGACTCAGAGCGAGCATCCGGCTGCTGGTAGCGGAGACGGACCAAGGGGGAGTCCAGCAGGCGGTGCCAGTCCGAGGCCGGGAGCAGGCTCCCACACTCACTCAGGCGGCTACCAACAAACGGGCAGCGGCTTCCCTGGCGGTGGCCCTCCTCCTCCACAGAACCCAGGCGGTGGACCAGGTTACGGACCCCCTCCACATAATCACCACCAGCGCCAGCACGAGCAATGGCCTCCGCCGCCGCCGCCTCCACGACCACCTTCACCCCCTTTCTCTGAACCGGACGCAGATCCCAAATCACCACCAAAGCCTGAGAGCAATCGCAGCTCGTCGGCCAGTTGGGAGAAGGCACGTGAGGAGACCCGGAAGAGAGAGGAAGAACGGAAGCGAAAGGAAGCCGAGCAGGCAGCTAAAGCTGCGGAGGAGAAGAAGAAGTGGGAGACGGCAAGAGCACGGGAAAAGGAGGCCGCCGCACGGGCGCAGCGGGAACGAACTGCTCAAGAGCGGGTAAAGAAACTGCGGGAAGAGCAGGAAGCCAAAGAGAAGGAGGCCAGGGAGAAACTAGAGCGGGAAATCCGAGAAAAGGTCGAGGCAGAAGCCGCGGCCACAAAGGCCAAGGAGGACGCAGAGAGAGCAAAGGCCGACGCCGAGAAGGCCGCGAAAGCCAAAGCCGACGCCGACCGAGCGGAGAGGCTCAAAGCCGTCCGCGAGCGCGCCGAGAAGGCAAAGCAGGAACGCGAAGCCGCCGCCAAAGCGAAAGCCACGCAAGAAGCACCTCCCCCTAAGCCGCCCGCTCCTCCCTCCGCGAGATCTCCTCCCTCGGCCAGAACCTATGGCGTCGGCGAACGCACCGACCCATACGCTCCCGCAGCTCCCCCACCTAGAGTGCCCTACGAGAAACCATCCGCAAAGTCCTACGTCGGCACCGACTCCCCCTCCGCCTTCCGCCCCTACGACACCGCGACCCCCCAACCCCGCCCGAACCACGCAAAATCGACCTCCTCGTTCTCATCCTCCTACACCTCCTCCTATGCCCCCAGCGCCACGACCGCCCGCACAACCCCGCCCCCCAGCCACCGCGGGCCCTACTCAACCTCTGACCCAGACAAGATCGTGATCAAAGCCGTCTACCTCTTCAGCAACCTCTTCCCGAAGCCTGTCGCCGAGCTCGTCGCAGGCGTGGACCGCGTAACCGACGGCTTGATCCTTCGGATGACGACAGAGGGCCTCTTCATCGACGACGACGTCCGCGACGTCGCGCAGCGCGAGTGGGACGTCAAGGCGTGGACGGTCAAGGGCATCGAGATCTTTTGTTCCAAGGCGCCGGCGGGGCTGCTGCCCGTGGGCAGCGGCGAGCGCGAAGGAACCAAGGAGCACGCGGGGCTGCGGTTTTTCTCGGGCCAGACGGGAGGGAATGGCGGGCCGGGGAAACTGAGCCCGGAGGATACGGATCTGGCGGTTGAGAAGCTGCTGAGGAGCTGTAAGGCGAGCTGCTCGGGGGGTGTGGCGGGGGATCAGAAGAGTGGGCTGCATGTTTTGAGAGCTACTATTAAGGATCAGGAGGGACGGAAATACGTCTTTTTGATTGATGAGACGGAGGGGTGGAAAGTTGCTGTGGGATTGCAGAGGATGAGAAGAGGGAGTATGGTGAGGGGTATGGCGGTTGTGGGAATGCCGGCGATGGAGGTGAGGAGGTTGGCGGCGTTTTGGACGCCGCCGCAGTAGAAGGGGCGGAAACGAGTGCTTGCGATGATGCTGAAAAATGCTGTGAATAGATTTGGGAGGTTGTGGATTTGGTGGGCATGTTGACGGGAGGGAGGATTGTGGTGTTGCATTCCGATCAGCACATTCCTGGGACCATGAGCGAGGAGCAGTGTTTGTTCAAAGTTGCATCAGCGTGTGGAGTTCATGTTAGTTGTGAGCGTTTTATCGTCGCTCGTTCATACCCCTTGCCCTCTTTTTCTGTTGCCGCAGTTGTTTTCTCTCTAGAAGAGCGGTTATATACGTAGTTGGCCCTGTCCCTGTATCTGGGGTGTAAAGAGGTTACTGTTGGCGAGAGAGACCTCCGTACAACACACGGTATCAATTGCCACCATTAAGATTCTTTTCCACGTGATTAATTGGGAACAGACTCCAACACTACTCGAGTGATCGTGGAGACATTTCGTGCCGAGTCAGCATCACCAGGTTCTTGCCTACATGTAGACAGCACCAAGCATCACTACCTGACTTAGCTCTCCTCTTTGAAGCGAACTAGGTATATGGCAACACCGTCTTCAATGGGAAGCGTTAACGGCAGGAGTGCAGGCGGGGAAGTTTTGACACTGCCATCTCTCGACAACCAGGGCACTTATGTCCCAACAAGCCACTTTTCCAAAAGTCACGTACGCGCTTGAGACGAGTCCTTCTCGAGCTGTGTACCTTTCTGTTCCGTTGGTGCCATTACTCATACAGGTAAATCTGTTTGGATAACTTCAGAATGCGGTCCGTTTTTCTTACGTCCCGTGAACGATAATCAGGATGTCACTCCTATTATGTACACCATCCACTGGCCAATGGTTTGCGAAGATTCTGTTAAATCCTTCCGACTGAGAGCTTTTCCGTACAAGTTATCATTTCGGCATGGTCGTTCGTGACTGTGCACTCGGTCTATGCTATATGCCTTTCCTTCTACTCGCGGCGCCCGAAGCCTCTAAACCTGCCTGTACAACAACAATATTCGAGATGGCAATTGCTCAGGCAGTAGCCGGGTCGAAACATGTTTCCTCTCGGCGTGAAATTACCTCCTCTTCTCCCAGAAACTCGAACTCACAAGATGTGTACGTATAGACTTCTTCTGAAACTCCAAGCACCTGCACTCCCTCGTTCCCTGACACCCGCTGAAATTCTTCGCATCTTATCCTTATTCCTCATACGGCCGTGTTACCTTGGTGCGTTCTCGAACCATATCCGGCCACCTCCGTTCTTCAATTTACGTCGAACCGTCTCGTCCTCGCGTTCCCTCACGTTCGACCGATTCGCTCCGTGCTCAGTTGCATCATTCTATATCCACCGACTCCCGCTATGCGACCGACTGGTTTAACTCGCTCCACGTCCAGCTATCTCGCTCTACATCCCGCCGTTACTTTCCATATCTCACCGCTGCTCTCAATATCCCGCCACCCCATCCTTGTCAAACAGCACTGACACCATGTCTGTACAGGTCTCCTTCATTTGTTTAGCTACACGATGTACCATCAAGTTCTTTGGTGCTCCCACGTCAAACTGTAGAACCTGTTGCGATATGAGGCCGCAAGCTCTACTCGGACATCGGCTACTTTGGCGCTTTTTATCACTTCAATCCCTAACTTTTGGTCACCTCATTTCGCACGTCGCAGAGCCCCACAGAGCATGCAAGGCCTCCTCGGTCTTACTTCTCCCATTTGCCCTTATGTTCATCGTTAGCTTCTGCTTTCCTCACCTCTAGCCTGGTGCAAGATTTCACCTTTCGTCAGCAGATCAGAGGCCCTTCTGGCTCTCCGTCGCACTTTTATCTCACTTTCACCCCTCAACTCCGTCACTCGCTTGCCTTGATGCCTTCATCCCTCGACTCTTCGGTATGTCTGTCAACCTGTATTGAAGCTAGCGTCTGCACAGTTGGTAAGGGGATATATCCACATCCGATGTCTTGAAGCTAGTGTCCTGCCAGTTCATTACAGTCGCTACTCTCACCTCGGACTTGAAATGGTGTGAGCCCGGCATTCCGATTATTGACGCATTGTCTTGCCATTTATTCGAAGCTCCGTTTCTCTTTAAACCCTCTCGCGCTCGAAATCATCCAGCACTGAGCAGTCACCTCATAACACTTTGCCACACCGCCACGACGTCGACTCCACTCAACCAGGTGAACTTAAGCCATCTCAACAAGAAGCATTGTTCAAACTCGCCATCACCGGGGTTTGCTGCCAATCGAAGCCCTATCTAATGGCAGATGCCATACAAGTACCAGAAGATTATCCGTCAAACACGAACGACATTACCACCCAAGCGTCCCATAGAAACCAACGACCGAATGCCACCTCTAAGAAGCCCTTGTATTACCGGTGTTGTCAGCTGTATCATCTCCGCACGCACAATTAAGTAGAGGACCCTCAATCTTACCTCTTCTAGCAGCTTTGTTCGCTCTCACCGCTCCGTCCGCAAGGTCAACGTCATCCGGATCACCATTGTCAATAGATCCATGAATTTAAAGGTTTGACGGCTTGAAAAGCCGATTCTGCAGGGGAGAGGCCGCGAACTCGACGAATTTGTTCTTTTCCGACCTTACACACTTTATCCAACTCTGTCAACTCCCCACACTTACGGCATGCTGATACGGATTGGGAAAGAGGCTGCAGCTCTACAGGAACGCTTCAGAGATCGAGAAGTGTTCTCTATTGCGGATCAAGCTGCTGCCGCACTCTTAACTTCATCCGATACCGCTAATAATCTACAGGACTACAACATCTCCGCCGCCACGCGGCTCTTTAAGCCACCGTTTCGGACGACTACGCACTAGCATGTCGACGTTATCACGCCCGGCACAAATACGGTTCCGTCTTAGTACTATAAGTCACCGGAGAGTGACTCGACTGAGATCGGGAAGCATGTTGATGCGGGAGACAGGCGTCACGAAACGTACACCAGGCGCTTTGATCGACATTCCTCAGCAGATCTCAATCATAACCAGCATCGTAATCAGTCCCTTGCGTACGGATTGCGGCTTCCGAACTATTTACTTCAATGGCTGGAGGTCCGCCAAAAGACAAATGCTTAACTTCCCGATCGCTTCGACAACTCCGCGACGTGCTCACGAACCCGCCCTCAAATCCTTTAACAGATATCACGCGTTTGCCCTTCATCACTCATGTACACTCGGCCAGTACTCTTCCCATATGCTTACCCTACGCCAAACGACTCTACCTCTCTCATCACGTCCGTAACGTATCTCCGTCCGCTGTTTGCGAAGAGTAGGCCCATCAGCTGCAGCTCCCCTAGCCCGGTTGGCGGTGCGGTTCGCTTGTTCCCGCGTCGGTCGAGAAGGAGATGGAGCGTCCTCGTTGCAGATTCTCTGTAATCCCTGCGCCGGTGTGACTGTCGGCATTTGAGGGAATTGAGGCCTTGGTGGTATTGGCGGCATCGGAGGTTGCGGAATTCGAGGCGATTGCGATATTCGAGCCGTCCGAGGCGCTTGAGGTGCTGGCGTCCTTGATCTCTCCGTCCGCGCTTTATCCGTATTTGCTGTGGTTCCAATTTGTCTCGCACGTCGCTTGATATCCGCTTGGATCATCTTCTCCCAGAACCAACGTTTGAACCGCTGCCAGGGCATGCGGTCTTGTGTTTCCTGTCTTTGTTGTGCTTTACATTCCATCCCGTGTCTGCACGATGCGTAACGTTCGTTAAGTGCTTCAGCGTAAGTCGATTCGTTAAGTGCTTCCGCATAGGGCGGGGGCTGCTTGTCGCTATAATCCGGAAGTCCAGATGTTATGTGTGCCATTTTGAGTTCATTCAGAGGTTTCTGGCGTCGAATGGTGGGGTAAGGTCAGTTTACTACGTTGGATAAATCTCCGCTGCATAGATGTGCAGTGAGGGGATACTTCTGCTAGAAGAGATGAGTCAGTCAAGACATTATGTACGTGTTCGTTCCTTCGAGCGGGGTGTCCTACCACTTCGCTGACCGAGGCAGCTCCTACGTTCTGCATGCCGCGCAGCCAAGCTGTTGGGAGCGTAAGCATACCTACCATGGGACACTGCGGGAAGCCTTTGGAACGGTCCATGGTACCGCCGTACCGGAACAGTTTAGGCCCCATGAGAAACCGTAGAGGCCACGATTATCGTAAATCAAATCCTCCTCGTATGTGATTTGACGATTCTATTGTCACACTCGTGGACGGCAAGAACGGCATTGAAACTGGTCCTCTTGTCGGGATCGTTTTACTGTTGATTCATGGTTGCGCCAAGGTTAGCAACCCCCAAAGGCCCCTTTCGTACGTGGTTCAACGAGAAGCTTATCAAGGCAATAAGCCTGTACGAACGAAAACTGAAGTATATATCCTCCCTCCTCCATCCCCTCGTACCTGCAAGAGCTGGTACCTTTCAATAGACACCACGATATAAGCTTTTATCAGCGAGCTGATTCCGCCAATTGTCAAATTTGTCTCACCTCTGCAATGGAGCCCAAGTCGTCCACGTCTCGAATCCAAGCCGACGAGAGCCCGCCGAGCTATGATGCAACAGCCGATGAAGACAGCGGAAAAGAGATCCTCAAGACTATAAAGACCACGCTATCTACCCAGGCCCGATCACCCCTCGGCGAGCCTTCGCCCATCGAGGTGCAACGGCTACGAAATTTCCCCTTGTATACCCTCCTCGTCGACTACCAAGTAGGCCTCCAGCGCAAGGTTACTTTAAGCCAAGCGGATGCAAATCACTTCTTACAACTCCAGGACAGCATGGAACTCTATGTCCAAGCGGCCGACGAGGTATGCCCAACAGAACAAGAGAGGCAAGCGCTTGGGCCATACTTCTGGTCGCATCTTCACAATCCGTGCCGAACCCTAGGGGTGCCATCGGACGTTGTGATTGTGGCGCTAGACCGATGGGCCACTTACCGCGACGCTGATGGCCGCTACAAGAGTTCTCTAGGACCAATCCGCCATAGCGAGGGCTTACGTTATCTTGCAATCAAGCTCTTTATAGATAAGAATGTCATGATCCGACGAATTTCTTCGACCTTGGACGAAGCTGAAATCCTTATTCGAGCACTAAACGCAAGACAAGGCGATTACTTCGAATCCCTGAACTTCGAGACCGTGGTTGAGCTGCGCCCGGGAGAAGGACTTAACGGATGGTGCCATGCCCACTTCGAGTCCTATACGCTGAATAAGAAGGGGACGGAATATCACCAGCAGCAGCAGAAAGGGACGAAAAGGGTCCAGCAGGAGCAGGCGCCGGGTATCAAACACGAACCGCTGTTGCAAAGAGCAAAGGCTTCCTTGATTGCCTTGAAACAGCGCGTTGCCCATGAACGCCTTAACCAGTTGATGGGAAGGCCGAGGATCACCCCGGCACCACCGGCACCGCAATATATCACCACGGACGATCGGATTACGGCTGGGTCCGTGGTCAATCCGGATTTCTGGAGGGATTGCAGTGATGTGAAGCACACTGGAAGCATCCTCTAAGAGTTACTCTGGGAAGCCGTTGCCTCGTAGCTTCGCGTCACCGCAGCAGAATGTCGCCCTATGGCAGCAGTACGCATTGAACATCTTCGGCTTCCCCAAAGAATTGCTGAGAGCAGATGGACCTCAAACTATCCTGCCGTGCTGCCCGTCCCGGTTGGCCTGCCGTCACCAGGTTTGAGCTCTGCCCTGAACAGCCACGCTTGCAGAGTCCACGTTCTCCCTTCGGAGCAGTTAGCAAGGCGACTGGGGAGGAGCTGAGAGCTGTCAATCTTTTCACGAAATGAATCAAGGCATGATTAGTAGCGATCGGCGAGAGTGCCAAACCAGCACGCGGGTGACAAAAATCGCCGGACTCCAAAACAGACATGTCTTCAGTCAGCTGAGGAAAGGTCATGAATAGAAGCAACTCCTTATAGTATACTACCTTATGCGTGTGTTTAAGCTATAACTAGAGGTGGAACGGCTGGGGTAAAGGTCTTTAGGAACGTGGTGAGTTTAATAGATTTTAGGGATTTAGGAGTGAATTAGAAGTCCGGCGATTGGCGAGTCCAGGCGATTTCTGTCACTCGCGTGACCAGTTACCCCCTAAGATTGGCAGGAGATAACCGCATTTCGGGACGACGAAGACCTCCTAGTACAGCATGCGGCAAACGGTAACGAGATGAAGCAGGGGTTCAGAAGGCTGTTCGGATACCTGCTTAGAGGGTCAGTTGCAATGACAAATCTTTCGATTCACTCTTGGGATGAATCACACTGCTCGAACGCGGCGGAAAGAGTTCTCTGGTTGTATCTCACTAGTATTTTCAGCTACCTTATCTCGCTTGGCATAATATAGATAGTCTCTGTATCTATCCTCTTTCAGTGGCATAAGCCCCAGATCCCCACACTTGCACTATCTCAAGCATAACCAAGAAAATCACTCCATAAACCCGTTCTCCCTCAGATACTTCTCAAACGCGGGTCCCCTGCTCGCCACCAGCTTGACCAACACCTCCGGCGCATCCATAACCTCCATCACGACCTCCACGATCTTGACTGAATCCGGCGCCTTCAACGCCTCGTCCTCCAGCACCTTCTCCATCTCCTCTTTTGTACTCACGCGCCAGAACGAGCTCTCCGGGCTCGGATGCGAGAACAGCGGCAGCAAGAACTGGTACCGACTCGGCGGAATCGCGTTGTACGGCTGCTTGGCGCCATGGATGACCCTCTCGATCGTATACCCGCCATTGTTGATGATGAAGATGATGGGCTTTACCCCAACCGCGACCATGGTGCTAATCTCCTGCACCGTGAGCGCTAGACTTCCATCACCGGTCACCAGGATAGTCCGCCCCCGTGGCATGCCCTGCTCGCGGTGCAGTTCATCGCGTGCGAGTTCCGCACCGAGAGTGCAGGGCGTGGCGTAGCCGATGCTACCGTAGTAGGTCTGCGTGATGTAGGTCACGTCGCGCTGCGGGAAGGGCACGGCGGCGAGACCGTAGGAGGCCGTGCCAGTGTCGGCGATGAGGATGTCGTGCGGTTGGAGGAAGGAGGCGAGCCGGGGCCAGACCCATTTCTGAGTGATGTGCTTGGCCGGGTCGATGGTAGCGAGGTCTTGTTGAGGGGGCGGGAGTTGCGGCATTGGGACGCTCATGGGCTGGAGGGTCTCGGCTAGGCGGGCGAGGAGGGGTTTAATGTGAGTATTTGCGTAAGCTTTGCCTTTGACCTGGAGGGTGTTAGTGATTGGGCATCGTCCCTTTGCGTACGGTTATCACTGGTGTTGGTAGTTTTGCTTACGTTGACGTCTGTTGGATTTATCTTGATAGTCGTCTCCGGGCGAAGTTTTCTGGAGAAAGCAGCATTCGTGTCCGCGGGAATGTCGCCTAGTAGGAGTACAAGATCACTTCCCTCGATGGCCTCTCCCACGCCTGGTGCACATACTTTGCCGCTGTAAATGCCAACGAAGCACTCATGAGTCTCATCGACAATGCCTTTGCCCATGCCTGAAGAAAAGATAGGGATCTTCAGCTTATCTGCCAATCGCCTGGCCTCGTCTTGCGCGCCGTGACGGTGGGTGAGTGCGTCCACGAAAAGAGCCGGGTTCTTTGAGGATCCCAGTGCTTGCATGATGGCCTCAATTGCTGTATCCTGGCTCTTTGCGTCGAATGGTAGTGACAAGTCAATGGGAGTCTTCAGCGGCTCTGCAGGCACGTGCTCGGCTACGATGTCCAGCGGAAAGAATATGTAGACCGGCCGCGACTGGATGAAGCATTCTCTGATCACGCGCTATAGCACGTCTATCAGACATGCGAAGACTACTTATAATCACAGGTACTCACATCAATTTCAGCGGGTGCCTTCTGGGCATCCCAAAGCTCAGCCTCCGCAACGCGCGCTGGTTTAGACATCTTTTTGTATACCTGGATACCAAGCATCAGCTTCTGCATCTCCTGGCCGTGGTCAATAGAATTGCCTACCCCATGATCTGGGTCTGAATCGATAGAGTGATGGATCAACATCCTCTTCTCCTGGAACAGCCGCGGCGTCTGCCCAACGACATGAATAACTTTGACCTGCTCCGCATGCGCGCCCACGACGCCGTTCAGCGCGCTCAGCTCGCCGACTCCGTGAGTAGTCACCATGACCCCCGGGACACCCTTTACTCTGCCATACCCGTCCGTGGCGTAAGAGGCGTTAAGCTCGTTCGCATTGCCAACCCAGCGGAGACCTTCCACGTCGTAGATGTGGTCTAGGAGGTCGAGGTTGAAATCACCGGGGACGCCCATGATTGTGGAGACACCGACTTGCTTTATCCGTTCCCAGAGGTAGCGACCTAAGGGTATAGTTGCCATGACGACTGGAGACGGACTTTGACTTGTAGAAGATTCACGGCGAAAGATATATGAAATAAAGTACAGCCAATTTGTTTGCTTAGTGTTGCAAGTGTGTCATGCAATAACAGCAGCAAGCGGAAGAGAACAGCTAATGATGACAGCAGTGAAGATTGCTTGAGTGATACAAGTAGCAATCGAGCAGACACCTCAAGCTTGGTGGTTAGGATAACAGCGGAGGATCAGTGTTGCTTGGAGGAGTCGCATGCCCTTGCTTGGCCATCAGTCTCCACTCATTCTCCGCAATACCCGAAAAATGCAGGGCATACGCCACGTGCAAGCTACACGAAACTGGTGCTTCGAGGACTAGTTATCAAGCATTTCACCGATTGGAGGTCATGAAGAATCTCTGGTCCTTTGTCCGAGGCTATGGAGGGCGCAGCGAGGGTTTTGGTTGCAGTGACGAGTTACCTCGGCTACATACGGCTTTACTGCAGCGAAGTCGGAGGAGACTGGACCGTCACATCAATATCAGAGACACAAGATGGCATTGAACATCACGAAAGTATGTTTACGAAATGTACCAAAAACAAGCCTAGGGGTCCTGGCCGCAGATACTTGAAGCAACCCATAATCTTGCCGAACGCTTCCCAAAAAGCTCAAATGCGCAACGCTCAAAGCTCATCCTTCAGCAGTGGTCACCTCTGTCGCACCGGCAAGCGAGTTGTTCTTTGCTTCTTCGTAGGTCGCCAGCCTGAAGTCATATGAGAGCTCAAAGTCCGCCTTCGTGTTGCCCTTGAGCGGCTCGAAGTCCACTATCAAGGAGTCCTTAACGGCGAAGACAGCGTCGTCGGTAATGTACTTGTCGCGGCGATCGAAAATCTGAGTCACTATTGGTTTGTATCCCGGCGCAGTGACCTACGAAAGGGAGTCAGTCACTACAGTCCCACAAACAGACAGTAGCATAGAATAGACTCACGATAAAGTGTATGTGCGCCGGCCTGTACGGGTGTCTGTCTAACAACTGAAGTATCTTCCCAGCGGGGCCGTCAAATGGGATTGGATAGCTCGTCGGCCTCAAGCAATAGATTTCGTACTTCCCATCCTTCCCTGTCGTGAACCGACCCCTGAGATTCATGTCAGGCTGGTCCGGATCCTGCTGCTCATACAGCCCATTGGGCGCCGTATGCCATATATCCAACTCCGCGCCCTCAATCGGCTTGCCCGTTAGGTAATCCGTCACCTGGCCGTGCATCCATGTGTTATCCCCATTCTCTATGCCAGATACAATCGTGTCGCCCATGGCGCGCTGAGGAGCGTCTTTCCGCCAGAAGGGGCCTAGGATTGCACTTGCGGTCGGCGCGTCGGAGGCGTCTGTGGCAAGCTTGTAGGTGATCTCGTCGACAAGGGATTCGAGGCCTAGGACGTCGCAGACAAGCTGGCCTTCGTTGCGGCGGTCGTCCGACATGCGGCCGGCTTCGTTGATCTGGTTGTTTGTCAATTACTGGCGTCGTAGCTGACGAGCAAGCGAGGAAGAGCATCATACAAGTTCCACTCCTGCCATCCACTCGTCGACTGTGAGCTCGTTCTCTCGTGCCCAGTCATGGAGGTGTTGTATCGCGCTTCCGATCACCTGCCGTATGCGCGGCGAGGCTTTAGGTCCCGTCGCATTGATAACGTTCTGAGTGAAGGTCGGATCGAATTTGGAGGCCAACTTCGAATCGCCGTTCGCAACAACATTCTCGGTCATCGTGTCTAACTGAGAGTATAGTCTAGGATAGTATACAAAACAACGTCAATACTGCGCGGATGTCTCAGCAAGCAAGCAAAGGATATACACACGGATACTAATTGACTTACTACGATATATGCAAAGCGCTTCTGAACAACTACTGTAAGACTAAACAAAAGATCACCCCGACTGCAGCAGTAAGCTCTGAGGCGTATTATAGTGGGGAGCCCTCGCGGGGCATCGGAAGGCGCACCAGTGGTTGCCGGTTGAGGTTTGCGCGCCTCTAATGGCGGCAAATGGAACGGTCGATACATCCTGTGTGCTTGGAAGTGGTGATACGTGACCTCAAAGGACGGCAAGCTCTGCTTCAAGGTCCTTTCCTGGCATACGGAGGAAGCACCAGGAGACCCAGGACGTTCGAGGCAAGGAGCGGATTCGGATGCCGTCAAACACCTTACTATCGATATAGAGATCACGTGCGCGATATATGCTCTGTACCTGAGCGATCTCACAGCTCGGAGCTCATACACCACAACCGCAGAGACCCTTACCACCACCTACAATGTCCTCAGGCTACGGCCTAGCCGGCGGTACGACATTCCTCGCTCACATCCTCCCATTGTTCCGCCCAATTGTCCTCCTGCACCTGCCCGCAGCTCACATCCATCCGGAACTCATTCCAACCACTCAACACAGACCCTCAGAGCGCCCAAGGAAATTACAGAACTGTTAGAAAAGATACTGACACCGCGCAGGGCCCTCCCGCTGCTTCCCGTTCTGGCAAGAAGTCCTCGCCTGCTACGTCACCAACACCTCCACCGACGACGACTCCGGAAAGGCGAAATGCACGCCCGTCCTTGACGACTACTACGAGTGCCTGCACCACAAGAAGGAGGTACGATCGCCGAACAGATCTCATCATTAGCCACATTGAAGGGACTCGAAGCTGACACAAACCCCAAGGCCGCCAAAACCCGCGCCCTCCAAGCCGCTTACCGAAAAGCGCAGGCTGCGCACCCGCGCGAAGATGCGCCGTCGGCGGGCCAGATAAGGAGTTTAGGGTTGTTGGATGCGCCTGCGCCGGAGAAGGACATCAAGCGGCCGAGGGTCATCCCGAGTGTGAGGGACGATGGGGTTGCGTAGACCGCTGAGAGAACGGGAAGGGCAGGGGCTGTATATACCACATCAATGAATTGGGGTTGTGAAAGGCATGAACAAGCGGACCGGTGATATTGTTGCGGTGAGACGATGTCGGAGGAGGAGATGCACACATTTGCTGGGGTGGTGGTTCTGGGAGTGTCATTGGAGATGATATGCCCGGGCGGTTGTGCCGATGGACTTGTGCTATGAGCTCACCGTACAGTCTCATACCGCCATCTCGCCTCCGCACCCGGTGAGTGTGATCCTTCAGCCCAGTCGAGTCTTGAGACCGGCATCTGCCTTTCATCCCCTGGCCTCTACTTTCACCGCAAACATATAGCTTCCCCTCCTGACCAACTGTCTCCCCAGCACCCACCATCTCTTCCAATCCAGCCACCATTGCTCAAAACACACCCCTAACCTCCACACCCTCATCCCCCACCCTAAACGCCTCCCACCTCCCCACCCTCTCCCCAAATCGGTCCGTCAGCACCTCGACCGCATTAACCATCTCCGCCATCTCCGCCCTCCTCCCTCCTCCACCACCGCCACCATACACAACAGCCGCATCCCTCCTCCCCTTTGGCAAACAGCTCACGAAAACATGCACATCGACCAGGAACGGGAATGTGCGGCCCAACGCCGGCCGCGCCGTGTTTGAGGCGAAGATCGAGGGGTAGGGTTCAGGCCCTGCCCTATGCAGTGCCCGTGCCTGTGCTTGCTCGCTACCAGGCTCTGCATTTGGGCCTTGGACAGGAGGTTCGACGGGCCCTCCGCCTGGAGTGGGACGAGGAGTTATCGCGCCGTTTGTCAGCACGGTACAGATGGAGTGGGTGCGTGTTAGGTGGGTTAGGGAGCGGAGGGTTGTGATTAGGAGGGTGTGTGCTGGAGGATGTCAGTGCTGTATTTGAAGGAGCGAAGGGGGGGAGGGGTGGAGCGCAGCGAGTAAGGAAGATGGGAATTAAGGGGAAGCGGGGCGGACCTTGTACGTAGTCGGTTTTCATCAGGGGAGACAGGACGTGGGTGATGTTGCCTATGATGATCATGCCTGTTTTTCCGGTGGATGGACCGCTTTCTTCGGATGAGATGCGCTCCGGGGGAGCCTCTGACACCGTTTCTGTGACAGGCTCTACGTGCGGCGATAGAGGCGGCTCAGGTGCCTCCGCCGCGCTGTCAAATAGCATATCCTCCTCGTCCTCATCTTCGCTGTCTCCAATCTTACTTACTGTCCGTCTCATACCCGGTTCTCTCGGCATGGGCGGAGGCGAAGACGGCATAGGTGACGACTCGGCAGGCGCCGCTTGTGGTCTCTCGAGCTCATCCCTAATCTCACCTATAGCTTCGATCACGCCCACGAAGTCAAAGACACGCATGATCTTGACACGGTCGAGCATCTTAGCTGCGGCTGTCTCTTCATCGGCGTCTTCTTCCACGTCGATAGCAGTAGTCGTTGCATCGGCTCCATCACCGGGTCGACTGGCGTTGCCAGCATCAGGATCGTAGGATTGGCCAGACTCGGAGCCACTGGCTGACTTGCGAGCTTTTTTGGAAGTACGCTGTGATCTGAGATGGGAGATCAAGGTGCTGTGGAGACGGAGCACGGAGAAGGTGCCGGTTGTATCGATGATCGCAGCGGGGGAGAAGGGGTTGGCAACGAGGTGGGTGGCCAGGAGGTTGTTTGAGATCTGACGAGAAGGGAAGAATCAGATACAGTTTAGCGATTTAGTAAGACGAGCCGATGGAAATGAGAAGACTTTTACGCGAAAGTTGCATCCATAGATGGCCGTCCTCGCCACTTAAGCGAAACTTGATGTTGCAGAACGAAAGGGACGTGGAGGACACGGAATATCCAGCCTGGCGTAGGGACTAAACTGACATGGCTCGAAAGATGGACGACTTCCAAGGAAAACCTCGAATGTTGAAATACTTAAGCACCTACAGCAGTCTTCCCAGTCCCCTTCTCTCCGCTAATGCAGCTGATATTTCCATAGTCAAACCCCCCGCGCAGCGCGTCATCTATGGCAGAGCATTCGGTACCAACGCGTCTGCGCTTTGGGCTCGGCTCCGACGATTTAGCTCTCAAGGTTTCATAGAGCGTTGATGCTAGGATGGGTTGAGCAGCTGAGGCCGTCATTTTATATTCATCGAAGGGCATGTAAGGGCTGTGATGAAAAGGTCCGGGTTGGACCAAAGGGGCTTAAGCTCTTCTTGGGTGTTAGGTTTCAATGCAAATATCTCTGTACTGCATCGACTCGGCATAGAGTTGTAGGGGTCCCTCATGGGGGCCTTGAGTCTAGCCACCTACCAAGGCAGGTTCAAAAAGCAGCAGTATAGCAGCACGCCAATCCGATTACATGGGATATTTCTCAGGGACGGTATAAGCTAAGCTAGGTGTAAAACGGTACGTGAAGCCACGCCCCTGCCGCGCCAGTCCAGGCTCAGGTATCCAGCCGTTGCCCAATCTGCGCCATAATCGCCATACAACAACACAATGATACAAAGGAGACTCCTGTGGAAAGGCTGCAGTCTAAAGCTGGCTTTCCCCCTTGGTGAAAGCTTGTGAACAGAAAGGCATAGCGCGCTCATGAATCGTTGTACCCAACACGTCGATCTGCGTACTGTTTCCCTCTCCCGACATTCCGATAAACCGTGTTGACGACACTCTCACGAGCCCCGTCGCTGCTCCGGCCGCGACCGCCGTCCACCCTTCAGCGACTTGACGCGGCTCAGAAACCCGCCAACGCCCTGCTTCTGTTCGCCATCACGCCCGCTGTCCACCGTTACTCTTCGCTCTAGAGGTACGCCTCTCATCGGACTGCTAGACGCGCCGGCTCTGCTCGGTTCCTCCACCACCCTCTCACTTTCAGCAACCTTGATCGAAGCGCCCTTCTTCTCATATGCCTCATCGTAATCATCAAAGAACGGGTTCTTCTCGTACATCTTGATACTGCCATCCGTAGTCTGCGGACCACTGCGTCCGTTGATCGCAGCGAACTGAGGGGTATCTGGAGAGGTGGCGCCAACAGGACGGACTTCGTAGCGCGCTTCAGGTGATCTGATGGCGCCTTGTTCGCCGAAGCGGGGACGTGGCTGTGAGATGCCGCGAATGCGCTGCGCGAGGGACTTCTTGCGAGTGATACCGTTGTTCTGGAAAGCTTGTGCTTCTGCCTCGGACTCGCGGCGCTGCATGGCGGTGCGCGAAGCTGGTGCGCCTTCGAGGAAGGTCGAGGTGCCGAGTCCGTACGTTTCTTCCCCGTGGATGATTTCGCCTCGGTCCTTGGGGTTGAAGGACATTGTGCGGTCGACTGACGGACGCTTCTTCTGTTCATATGGCTCGGCGCTTGTGGTTGCGTAGTCGGTGAAGCCTTCGGTGCCGCGGCCGTGGAACTGGTCAAGATCGATGTTCTTCTTCAAGGGCCCGGAACCTCCAAGCGCGTTGTTGGCCGATCCAGCTGGGAAAGCCTGCATCGGAGCTCGATTGTCCTTCCTGCGGTTGCGGTGCGGGTTACAGGCATCGAAGGGTCCGTCGTGATGGAAGACTAAAAAGCCGGTCAGCAGAGGTTCAGTCTCGAGAGAGGTGCTACACACGTCCTGCCCCGTAGATGCCAGTCACATCTAGCTTGTCAATCAGATCCACTCCCTGCGCCCTCTTGGGTCTGGCGGTTCGCCCATCACGCGGCCTCGGATCTTTGCCCCTCACGTCTTTCTCCTTTCGCTTCTCTAGGCGCCTCTTCTCCTCCTCTGTGGTCAATGAGCCTTTGTCAACCATTGAAGATTCGGAGTTGCGCCTCGGTTTTTGGTTCTCACCACGGCCGGGACTGGCAAAAATGTTGAGTTCTTTCAGCTTTGAGGGCGCACGCGCTCCAGTGCGCAACCGCAGTTCCTCTTCGGTGGATCGGGATGGGCGATGGCCTTGCGTGAGCGGTGCTCCAGGTTGTTGTGGTGCAGGATAGGGGCTCGTGCCTGCAGGTCCGTTTGTTAGCTCGAGAGTTGCCACTCAGCGGTTTGCGAAGTGTGTACCGTTTGCACCGTTGGTCACGGGCGCTTTGTTGTTCAAGGCCATGTCGTTCTGCGGTTTCGGGTAGTTAGCGAACAGCGCAACGAAGTCTTTGAATTTCGCGTCCATGATAGGCGCTGTTGAAGATGTTCAGGGACGATGCGACGATCTGCAGAGATGGCATAGCCTGCGCGATACGCTGTGTTACACACGCAGCGCACCCTTGTCTGGGATCGGACAGCTGCAGGGGTTGATGTTGTGCCGACGTACAAAGAGCTGCGCGGCCTGGTCTTCCACCGTCGCCTTCTTTGGCGATGTCCTACCCGCTTCAACAGACATGCCGCCAGCCGCTGTTTGCGGTGCTCGAAACGGTTCGCCTTCGAATTCGGCGAGGAATGGGTTTCTCGACACCGGTCGATTGTTGGGGTCGGTTCGCGGTGACGGTAGAGCTGGTGAAGGGAGAGCTGGCGATGCGGCTCCTCGATTGCGGAAAGGGTTGTTCGAAGGCAGGTCGAGGGCCAAACCAGGGGAGGGTCTTCGGTCTAATAGCGCTCGCGATCAGGACGGGTCTGAGTGGCAAAAGAGGAGCGCGAAATTGAGGTACGTGTTTGGAACAGGCCGGGCATGGGAAACCTGGAAGGGCTGCGAAGCGCGCGCAGCAAGGAAACTTACCGGCCATCGCAGGCTGGGGGGCTAGCTCCATGACTGTTTATTGGTGTCTGATCCTGGCAATTCCTCGACCAAGTCCAGCGACAACAGCCAACAAAGACCCGACGTCAGTCGTTGGCAGAGCTGGTGCGAAAGGCAGAGGCAGAGGCGTGGACGCTGCGCGGGAGAATCCCGTGTCAACAATGTCAGGATCGCCGGTTAAGCGACGCCTCCTTTGGGTGCCGTAGCCCAGGAATGAAGGGAGGTACGGAGGTGAGCCCGGGCTAGTTCGAGTGTAATCTGTGCTATCGTCTGAGGATGCAATATCGAGGAGATGCTAATGCAAGCTGACGACTAATTCAGGCTGGTGATAGCTGGGGTGCGGGCGATAGGTGGGTTGGGTAAGGTGAAGGTGTTTGGATTGAAGGAATTTGGCCACGGTCGGGAAAGAGCGCTCTCGCGTGCTGGGCTGAGGCCGCATTTCAGCACACGTCGCGCCTGCAGCACGAGCACATGCCCGCGGCGATTGCTGCTAACCCTCGTATCCAGCGCCCCCTATTTGCAGTCTAGAGCGCGATCAATTTGGGTAGCGTGACAGATCCGCTGGTCGATGTTTGTCAGAGTCGGTCAGAGTCGCTCGCGCGCCGAGTTCAGGGCCTGATGGGCCTGATCTCTGGCACCAAACGCGCCAAACAACGCCCTGGCGTCTCCGCCTCGAAATGCCAAAATCTCCCAAAATCTCCCACGCTCGCCGGCAGATCGCCGTGGCACCAGCTTCAGCAACACTGCACCCATTGTGTCACGACCCTCTCTGCACCTCTTCCCTCCGGCAACGGCATCACCAGTCACATGCCCTCCCGCTGCAGACAAAACCCCAGCTCGAGCACGCTCTGAATCCCGCCTAGATCTCACGCTATCGCCCAACACCGTTACCACCGGGGTCCACCTGTCAGGGGTCAAACCCCCGACCGAGGGACGTTTTGCGGGGAAGGAGCCGGATCCCGGATCCAGCGTGGTCTGCTGCAGCATCTCCAAGCCGCCGTGCGCCAGCAGCGCCTCTTCCGTTCCGCGGTGCTGCTCCGCCATCAACCGCATCTCAGCCCGGCCTTCTTGCACCCGCAGCCTACCAAGAGCTTCGAAAATCAACAAAATCCGCCACCGAAGCATTGGTTCATTCCCGCATGCATAGCCTTGCCCTGTCTTTGCAACGCCATGGCCGAGCCGCAGGACTCAGTTCCTAGGGAGGAGTATTACGGTGGCTACTCACGGTTTGAGCTCGAACTGGAGGTGCCTCAGCCAACAGGCCTGCTGCTAATATTGATGTCGCTGACTGAGTCTGGCTGCAGTTCGTCCAGTGTCTCGCCAATCCACACTATCTTAATCATCTGGCTACCCAGAAGCTCCTCGACAACCCCGAGTTCATCGCCTATCTTGACTACTTGCAGTATTTCAAAGAGCCCAAATATGTCAAATACCTAGTGTAGGTCAAGAACCGTCAAACTTCCCTTAGCGCAGCATCCCAGCCGGCCGAGATGACTGACAGCGCTTTACGTACCGCAGCTATCCAGGCCCAACCTTGCGGGCACTTCAGTTGCTGCAGCAGGAGCAGTTCCGTAAAGACATCCTGAGCCCACAGCTCGTTATGAGGATGGTCGAGGAAGGCCTCAAGGCTAGCGAAAGGGACCGTCCCTGAATCCCCCGTCTAGCTCAAATGGACCTTGGGAAGTTACCGCCAGCACACGGCTTAGCCTAAACCTCGCTCCAGCCAGCTGGCACACGTCAGCCCCACTGTTGGGATCGTGAGGTTGGATGTGGCTTGGTTTTCATGTGCATTGAACACGGCTCACAGCGTGTTCCATATCTAGTACCATGCTACTGGAGCCGCCGTGGGGACTTTGATGCGTATCATGAGCGCGGCCACTGACGACAGGGCTGCAGTCACGAGGAGCAAACGTGAGGTCAAGAAGGAAACGCAATGTCTGAACACTTTTTTGTTCTATCAATTTGAACACCGGGTATCTTTATGACCGTGCAAAAATGCCCACACATACGCCCCGTCAAATGCATAAATCCCCTCGTTCCTCTACTCTCTCCACTGCTTTGCACAGGTCGTACACTACCATCGTCAGCTCAGTCATTCCAACTCGCCACCTCTCGACCTACCCTAAAGAACGAAGTCATAGGCTCATCCGCGCTTCGAATCTGCAGCTGATAGAAGTACGCCTCACTTCCCTCGCACTTCTCGTTCGGGCATTGCACTGTACTGCATCAGCGCGCTTCCTTATTCCCTCCTCTGCTTCGCCAGAGCTAGGCCCAACAAACAAAACTCACCCTCGGTCTTGTCAGCATTCTTCCACGTATCCGCCCCGCCCATGACATCCTCGACCTCCTTCCGCTTCATGGTCTTGCGCTCGTAGTACCGCTTGTCGAGCACGTATTGATAGGGGCAGGTTCGGCATTCGAAGGCGTTTTTGTCGGAGAGGTGCGGAGAGACGTCGTTGTGAGGCAGCCGGGCGACGGTGAGCATGTTGCTGCATGCCGGGCAGACTGTATATAGGCGTACTCGTTAGCTAGATGTCCAGAGGTGGCTGACTACTGGCCAACTGGGGATTCTCGCGTCATGGATGCCGTGGAGAAGGGGACGAAGCGGAAGTTTAAAAGAAGAGGACATACAGAGCAACATCTTGCTAGCTTTGCACCGTTCTAATCGGTATGAGTCTCATACGAACTTTTGACTTGCTTCGCGCAACTTGCAGGATTCCACATTTACAAGCCTTATCGATAACGACCGGCGCAATGCAGCGGGCCGAGAAACCGGGAGTGGGCGCTTTCAGCCGCCTTGTCACCTTGTCACAGCCGCTTGAGACGCGCGCCAGCTTTATTTAGTGACAACTCACTTTCTTGCCAGACTTCTCCTCCACACACGGAGGAGTTGCTTACTGATTATCGTGGACAGCAAGTCCTTTAAATCCCTCCACTGACTCAGATCTACAAACCACACCACTACCGCATTTCCGAAGCGCCCCTAAGCACCCCACGTACCACCACATACTCTTGCCGGGCTCCGAAGCCCCAAGCAACCGCCCTAGATGGCCGACGAGGTACTACTCCCTTCACAAACGTTCGCCAAACAGCCATACTGACAATCCATCAAGGGCGCCTCCCCCCAAGAACTGATCCTCGAAGCCTGCCGCCGCAACAACACCGATCTTCTCTCCGAAGTCCTCACCGCCCTCTCCAAAGCCTCCAAAAACCCCACCGCCCACATCGCCAGCACCCTCAACACCGCCCGCGACGGCATCGGCAACGGCGTCCTCCACCTCGCCGCCTCAACCGGCTCCTACGACGTGCTCGACATCCTGCTCGACCAAGAAGGACTGGAGATCGACGAGCTGGACCGGCTGGAGCGCGACAGCCCGCTGCACAAAGCTGTGCGCTTCGTCAACGGCCTGAGTCAAGACGAGTGGGCCGAGGGACACGCGGTCGTGGAGATTCTGCTAGATGCGGGGTGTGACCCTAGGATACGGAATAAGGCGAAGCTGAAGCCGGGGGAGCTGGTGGATCCGAGGAATGGGGAGTTGAGGGCGATTCTGCAGAGGGCGGAGTTTGCGTTTTTAGCGGGGGATGATGTTGTTAGGGAGGATGGGGATGATGGACAGGGGAGTGGGAGCGAGAGTGATTGAGGGTTGAGGATGGGGAAGTGGTGGTGGGATAGCAGTGAAACATTTGTGGATGAATGGGTGGGAAGTACTGATGGAGGCCGCTATTTGGAGGCATTCTGTCTTGTGAGCGTATCACGGAGCGAATGAATAGACGGCGCAGAATGCTGCTGACAGCATCTACTACACTCGATAGACGGACGGCTAGTTGAGCCCTACTTGGCTGATTATGAAGTGTTGCATCCTTCTTCTGCTGATCCCCCTCGCCGTCGCTCCAGCGACAAAGCTCATTCTGTAGGGAACTGCCGTCTTGTGCAGGATAGCTGCCATGTCATGAATCTCTGCCCATTCCTCAAATCCACTCGCAGCAAGCCCGTTATAGGTCTCATACCCATCTCTCCACCCCCGCCTTGCACTTCCCAGTACCCTGCACCAAGCTCTCAGTTCCAACCCT
>Ga0073774_1000011_pt1 | contig 29212 bp, 18 predicted proteins | sample InSIn5gowninarea_FD_77487 | JGI IMG/M metagenome (GOLD analysis project Ga0073774, IMG submission 77487) | Clean room microbial communities from NASA Spacecraft Assembly Facility at Jet Propulsion Laboratory, Pasadena, California, USA -... ... | reverse complement strand
ATTGTGCATTTTGACTATGTTACTTTTTTGCTTCATCTCCAAGGAGGATTGTGTGTGTCTGTTGTATCTGTGTCTTTCAGACCGAGACAAAAAATTGTTGAATTCTGTGTGGCAGACAGACGACTGTTGTGTTTCCATCTCTGACCTTCGTTCTTAGGTTTTGTTTTGCGACTCTTGACGTTGACTGTATTGTTGAGTTGAGCTTGGACGATAAGGCAATATCGACACGACCCGACCAATGTGGCTTCACGATCATATCCTGTTTCCTAATTCGTGAACCAAAGACCATCCATCATCGAATCCCCGTCCAAAGTCAGCCAACCATCTCCAAATCCCTTTCCAACTCAAGTCAAACCCAATCCAATGAACCAGCTACAACTATTCATCATCACCCTGATCCATCATCTCACCCTCGCCACCTTCTGCCTCCTCCCCATCACCACCATCACCGTCATCCTTCCTTCCCTCTCTAGCCCACTTCTTCTCCCACCTCTCCCCAGAACTAACATCCAGTTCCCTCGCAATATCCGTCATCCGCTCAAACACGCTTTTGCCAACATACCTCCAGAACCCACCAGCCCTGACATAGCGCATGTGGACTTCGTTCTCGTGCTTCTCGAGGTCTGTCTTGATCGCTGTTCTGAGTTTCGTCGCGATTGTGAGGACTGCTTTGTTTGTTCCTCCTGCTTTGTTGGAGTTTGTGAGAGCGGGAGACGAGGAGAGAGGGAAGGATGGTGCGCGTTTGCGACCGTTGTTATTGTTGTTGACGGGGTTGCCGGAGCGGAGTGTCATGCCGCCGCCGTTGCTGTTGCTGCTACCACTGCTGCTGGTATTGTTGATGCTGTGGTTGGTAAGGGTAGGAGAGCCGGATGTTGCGAAGACGATGGTTGGTGAGATGCCGAGCTTCATCATGATTGCACTAACGACTTCATCCATCTCGACAGTGTCTTCGCTTGTCTCACCTTTACTCTCCCTCTTCTTTAGACGTTTCCTTTCTTTGTTTTCTTTGCGGCCTGTAGCGACGGACTTGAAGAGATAGTGCTTATGTGCTTGGATGTTCTTGACAAAATTGAGGTTCCTTGCTATGACGTCCTCTATCGTTCTGTCTGTCGCAAGTGGATGAGCGAGACCCTCTTGGGTACTGCTGCCTGTTTGTGAATCATCACCGTGAAGGATTTCAGAGACTTTAGTCACGTCAGATAAGGTCACGGATGCGAGGTGTCGACTTTGGTTTTTGAGAGCTTTGGTTTGAGATTTGACGGATTTCTTCACCTTCTTCTGGACTCTGATCTCGGCCTTGGTTAGCTTGCGGGTTGGTGGAGTAGGTGTTTCTGTGACAAAAGATGGTGCCGAGGAGGTGATGGAAATTACGTCAAGAATGTCTTCGTCGTCATTTTCGTCGTCGATAATGTTCTCATCTTCGTTGTCAATGTCGACGTGTCCTGGAGTGTTGTATGGATTGGCTTGCCTTTCGAGTCGGGCTCTGCCACCACCTGCGATGTTTGCTGGTCGTTCAACTAGAGGGAATTGCCTGGTAGGTGTTTCAGGAATTGGAGATTCTAGTTCACGGTATTCTGCAACTAGTTCGGCAATCTGTTGTATGTCATGTCAGCATCTTACTACTTCACCCGATATCCTTCACCTCTGAGTTGGGCGTCCTACCTCTCGGTGTCTAGCATCATGCATTTCCCGTGTAGTAACGCAACCAGAACAACGATGGGCTGCACCAATGGCATGCATGGTAGGATGGTAGGAGGTACATGGCATGGAATGAACGCCGTAACATGTCTGAAGTGCTCGTGGACTGTTGGCTTTAGTAGGACATTGCCAGCAAGCGTGTTCTGTCCATTCAGGTCAGCTGCGGTTTTGGCGTTGTAGAGTGGTTGTAGGAAAGTTGGTTGCTTGAGAATCCTAGCTCTTCTACCTCTATCTGATTTTGTCACTTACCAAGACTAGCCGCGTCTTCCCACCGGAAGATACTGTTTGGGTGAATATGTGCCATTCCTGGACGGCGTGTTGATTTCGATGAATATTGTCTGTTCAAAAGGACTAATGCAAGACAGTGATGAGCTTCGTGGTGTATGAATAGACAACCGACAGTATCATGCACTGTTCAAGATGGATGGTTTGTTCTCAAGTGTGTGTAGGTAAGTCAAGGATAATCACGTACGCCTCGTACGTACCTAGCAGATGAGCGCGTTGAAGAACGAGACGCAAGAATGATGCTGCCTGACAAGGCTGAGAACGAATGATTATGGCGATGTAGTGATACACGTAAACAACGCCAACCGAGTGAAAGTATCAGAATTGGAAGTACTTCATGTTATCGTAAGGGAGAAATCATTGGCAGTGGGAATGATGGATGACTATATTGCAAAGAGTGACATATCTTCCCTGACGATTCTACCTTACGCAGTCTGACCTACCATAACATCTTTCGTGGCTAATCGTCAGCAGTCTGGATGGGCGGCGGTCAACACTGAAATCGACAACTTTTTCTTTGTTTGGGTTTTGATCTGAGCTTGGTTGATGTTTCAGCTCCCGTGGTCATGCAGCATCCCGCACGAGGCGAGCAGTGCACCAAACATATGGATAATTCCGTTGGTACCAGTTGACGAAACTCTTTCGGCCTGCAATACGAGGTACTGTGGCCCAACTGCCACCAAGACAAATATTGTGTTTTTCGTCAAAGAAATCGGCGGTGTATCCAGGATAGAGATCCATCGGTTTGAACCCTTCATGGGATGCAAGAGGGGTGCTGGACCACTCCCAAAAACCTCCCACATCGCCTTGACCTCGCAAACGGCTGCCTTCAGACGTCACTGAGGTGGGATGCCAATGTTTGAACCCGACATTGCATCCCTGCAGGTCGATGAACAAGGATTTCGGATCGAGTGCTGGACTGGCTTGATTGCCAGCTCCGTTCAACGAACCATTAGGTGGTGGCGTCTCCTCTACACCATCATTTGACAGATGCCTAGGTCAGTTAGCGACTTTTTTTGAATTGCGGCACATGTTACTCACCCGTTGACAGCCGGAACCAAAGAACTCGAAGTGTTCTCAGCTATAAGCCTTTGCGTTTCAACATATTGGTAGATGCTTTGCAACTCATCGAACGACGGGATACGTCCATTCGACCACCTCGCAAAGGCAGCAAGTTCGTCGTATGATGCCATCACCGGCCAGTCCAAGGCGAACTTCAACGGAATGGTACCGTACACTGTTCGAACAGCCTTGCCCTCTAAGAACTCATGACTGGGCTCAATATTTGCACCGTTCACGCCATTCTGCATTCCTTTATGTGCACCGTTTGTACCATTGGTACCATTCATATGGTCGGTGCCGTTTGCGCTTTTGTTGTGGCTTGTCCACGAAGCGGGCAACTTGTTAGAGTGGGTCACCTCTAAGAACTTGGCATACTCGCCATTGCTGATCGGTCGACTCTGAGCCTGAAATTCGCGAACACTAACAGCTCGTGAAGGGCGTTCATTATCCCACAAAAAGTATCTTTCTGGTGGAAGGTCGTTTTCGAGGTCATTGGCACCAACGGTCACTGTTGCGGCAGGTATCGTGTGCCAGCCGTTCTTTGCCCTTTCCAATTCGGCTACTCTAGCCAAACTCTCAAAGTCTGGTATAGACTGACCAGGAGGTGGGCACACTTTTTCACTTTGCAGTAGCATGTACAGGAAAGTCTCCAGGTGCATGGCTTCGTGCTCATAAGCCAGATTGAGACTTCTGGCAAGTTTCCTGTTGGAGCTAGCCTCGCCAGATTCAAGACTTTTGATGATTCTACTGCGGACATTGAGCTGATACTGGAGAATGTCTTGCAGTGGCGGCCACGTATCAGGGATCTCGGAGTGTGAGTGACATTTGGTGGGGTCATCTACATCCGGGTCGATTCCTCTTTCAAAGATCTGATAGTAATATTTGGGATCGGTTGGCTGAGCTCCTGTAGCCTTCGTGTAGTGGATATCGGCGAAGGTTGGAATATGACCCAAGTAGAAGATGAGATTGTTACGAAGCTGTATCGGCTTATTCATAAGCTCGTCTCGAGGCACCATAGATCGAGTCACGGTATCCCACGCGGACCAAAGTTGATGCCACTCGGCAGCTGTCGGTACAGCATGTTGAGCATATGACTTTGGTTGGGTATCGAAATCGATCGAGGATGGCTTCAGGATGTGAACAACTGTAAATTGATTAACACGGGTAGCATGGTAATTCCAATGTACTTACGATGATCGCCTGTGGAGTCTGCGTAGACAGCCTTGGGTATGAGTCCTGCTGCGTACCACAATGCATCGGCTTCCTCCTCGGTGTATTTATCGGAGTGCTCAAAGGGTAACTCTTCACCCTTCTTGATGTTGACATCCTCGATTGAGATATCAACCAAGGCAACATAAGAAGCCTTGTGCTGATGGCCCTCTTCGACATACTCGCCTTTGACTCCCCATTCGTTTTGCTTGAATGCCTCATAGCCGAGCAATTTGTTGGCATGGTCAAGCCCATTCCGGTAGAACTGTTCAGTGACGCCCTTCGAATCGTTATACGCCTTGAACACACGATCACCATCCGTGGTGGCATCAATACCGATGATGAACAGGTCAGCTGGACTAAGAACCTGACTGTATTGATGTAGAAATTGAGCAGCACCTGGCCGGTCAAAATTACCAATCGATGAACCTAAGCTCATAATACAGGTGACTTTGCCACCGTTCTCTGGTTTGGCCAACCATGCCAAGCCATCGTCGTAAGTGCCGTGGAAAGCGTTGAACCGGACATACTTGAATTCTGACGTTTCAAGTTCTGCAAAGGTGCGTTGGAGTTCTGGTAGTGATAGATCAAGCGCGAAATAGTCGACCTCCTTTTTCGCACGTTCAAGTGCTTCTAGCAGGATATTGACCTTGCGCAGGTTGCTATCTCACAATCAGTTCTGATCAGTCAAGAATGTTGCAAGTCGTCAAGTGTAGAATCTTGCTGGTGGACCGCCGAACAGCGGCTGAACATTAAAGGTGAAGTGAAGTCGAATTGGCTTACCCACTACCAAGCTCAATCAATCTTGCTCCAGCAGGAATGTGCTCGGCAATAGCATCAGCATGCTTCGTGAGCGCATCAATCTCCGAGTTGGTAAGATAATACTCGTCGAGGTAGGTGATGTCCTCGAAGATTTTCAACCCCTTCTCTATATGATTATTAGTAGCACTCTTTGGTATCGGCGCTGCGCGTGGGCACCGTTGTAAAGCAGGAGTGTTGGCATTGATTTAGGTTTTGAGGCAAGACCCTGCTTGATCATGTCGACCAGCGACGCGCCTGATTTATCGCTCCTGATGTCGTACATGGCGACTCCTGTATGCATTTTGTCAGCCATAGTCAATCTCGAGCTCGTCGTTCCGCAGTTGTCCGGAGACAAGTGAGAGCGAACACCCAAGTATATAACCACGAGCGGGACCTGCATCCATGGCACATGCCGAAGGTTTCATGTCTCCGATCTGGTCAAGCTTTCGTACACCAGACATTGCAGGAACCAGAGCTGCATGTAGACGTATACCGAATCCATGAGTGCTTTCAGGGTTCGGTACGGTTGGACAGCATAAGCAAACGTCGAGACAAGCTAGGAACATAGCCTGCATATTCGAAAGAGGAACGAAGACCACGCGGCGAATCAGAAATGGCAGGTAATAGCTTGATGACGAAAGTGGGATCACTTACACTGGAGTAGAGTGTTCAAAGGCGAAATGTAGTCGAAGATTGAGCCGATGGTTTGCGCGGTTCGAGGATCATGCAAGCAATGGCTATTCTTTGTGGGACAGCTAACAAGTAGTCGCAGGCGTTAGTGGAGTTGTGACCACACAAGGATCATTAGGTCAAAATATGTAGGTAGAGTAGAGCGTACTCGTACAGAAGTGTTCTCGATCAGGTCAGCGTGCGGGGTGTGCGGTAATGAGGAACTTAATGGTCACCGACGACAACCATTTGAAATCCAACGTGAGTAGAGGATAGAATGTACTGTGTGACAGATTCTCGATGAAATTCGTATGATCTGTAATCACAAGCCCGATTCGACCTGCGGGTGGCCTTGTGCTGTTTCGTCGTTCAAAGAAAAGCCCTCCTCAGAAAAGTGACCAGCTCTCGAACTGATCTGGACCAATTACCTTGCACTAAGCCCTATGGATGATGTAAAGCTGACGGATCAGACTCACACAACTGCGACCTTTCCCGTGTTTGAGTTGTATTATCTAATCCTCGAATGTCGTACTGTGGCACTCTAGCTAACGGTGTGGAATGCAAAGATTTCATCAGAGTCCTGGTCTAGCAGGGCACCGGAGTCAGATCGTGCCGATGTCTTGCAAAGTCAACTTCTCGCGTGTCGTAGAGTCACTCGAAATTTTGCGAGACCTGTATTCCTTGTTCTCCAAGACAACGGCAAGCTCATATGGCGCAAGGCCAGCGTCTTCTAGGATAGTTGGACTGCTGAATGGAGTAATGTCATGTAGTATGGCGTTGTGTTCATCCCAATCAGCCATGGGACCGAACCACAACACAACTTGCACGTGGTTCTGAAATTGTTGCAGATATCTCTTGACCAGCTGAGGCTCGCGCGGGTAAACGAAAAGCAGGACACGCGCATCGAGGGCTCGGTCACTCATGGCCCATGTACCTTGTACACGGTGCACGGCATCTTTGGATAGATATGTCATGGTCGTAGATTGAACCTCAACAGCCTCAACACGGACATTGTTCGAGTCGTGTTCGTGAAGGTAGCATGTCAGATAATACTCAAATAAACCTGTACCCGCTCCGATAGAGAGCAGCAGAACTTCGACATCCGAGTCATGACTGACGCGTTGCGCGTAACGTTGTACCGTCTGTAATAGTGGTATGGAAAGGCTCAAACAGCAATCTGGATGGTGTTGTGGAGTGTTTGACAATTGGAACATGAATGGATCAGGTAAAGGAAAATGGCATATACGAACAACGGGTGATTGAGCATGATAGACTTCGTAAGTGCTCAAGATTGTGGTTGAGGGCGGAAATCGAAGCAGCAATACTGTAGAGCTTGCCGAAATAGGTGATCACAGTAGGTAACGTGCCTGCCTCTATACCCACCTAAGATTGGTTGGTATGTCTAGCGGTCCTCAGCAAAAACAGGTCCTACGCCTATGATGCTAGTAACAACATGAACTGGATGATGGAACGCAGAAAGCTTGGATACAGGTAGCTTGAACCGTACCTTGAGCATTGATCAATTACAAGCTCATCAGAGGCCTGTGATGGCGATGGTGTATATAGTTTAGTATGCCAGATGTAAAGTCATGTACTAAATTTATTAATTTCGATGTGCTCTCATTTCCAATCTGCAAACGAATGGGGTATCTTTGAACACAACTTCCCTTTGCCCTTCCTCCCTGCCGTGAATGGGATGTGAGCCTCCTTCCATTAGCCTTCTACATAAACGAACGAGTACCTTTTTGCGACCAAGGAAAAGTGTCGTTATCTTCGTCATTGAGGTCATGTGGTTGTTGGTCAAGGCGTGCATATACTGGCTAGAGCTAATTGCAGCTCACTCAGCCCTGACCTTCCCACACCATTCCCTATCCTGATCTACCTCTTCTTCCTTCCCTTCTCCTGAGAGGCCTCAAATTCACTGATCTTCTTATCTAGTGTCTGTTGCGCAATCTTGTCGTACCGGTCAAGTGCACCATTCAGTATGGTAGGCAAGATTCTCTTCGAGTTTGCATGATCCTCTGCGATCTCAATCCCACCCACGAGCCACCCCTTCTCTTTTCCAACCTTGATAGCCTCTTCCATCAGCGCTGAGCCAACTTCTTTCCGTCTAAACTTCTGTCTGACAGTCCAAGCTCGAATAACCATCCTCGTCTGCTTCGAAGGCTCTTGTGTCCTTCGAACTTTCTTGTTACCAGTGGGTGAAGCGCGACTAGGAGCTGGTTGTACGCCTCGGAAAATGATGACTCCTATATGGTCAGGGCCGAATTTTGAAAGCAAAACCTCATCCACATCTCCCAAAACGTGCGAACCAGTTTCTTCCTCCTCTTCAACAGATCGTCCTTTGTCCAACCACGCCCACGTACCGACCTTTTCCGCTTCGAAGATGTAGGGCCCGCAGAGTAATCGTATGCCGGCCAGGAACGCCATTGCGATACCAAGAAAGGTTGTAAATACCTTTATATACTCTACATTGTGACCATCGGAGAACCATTGTCTGGTCACTCCAAAAGCTACCACCAACAAGCCCAACGTGACAGGGTGGTATATAAGTGCGCTGGAAGCGAGGTTCCTTTGTTGAGCCACTGAATCTGCAACGAGATGTAGTGCTTCAACTCGCATATCCTCATTTTCAGCGGCGAATGTCCTGAGGAGGGGAACACCATCCTCCCCTATCTCAGGCTCCTTGTTCGCGGCCTCATCAGTTCCGTCAGAGAGTTCAACGGTTGACCTAGGAAGGTCCAAAGCGGTAGGTGGAGCAAAATCGGCATCAGTAAGGGCAGACATGCTGTGCACAAATGGCAAGAGAGGTGCTGAGCAAGGTCGGAGGACGTCGGGAGTATTCGCTATCGAATCGTAGTCGCATCCAGAATCGAGCTCAATGAAGATGTTCGAATGCAAACTTGACAAAAACGCTGTCATGTATTTGGTAAGCTGTTAATCTCCTTCAAGGTAATATGAATCGAAGCCTACCTGCAGATACCTTGAATCCTGGTATCTTATCTCCAACAGAAAGCGCGGACACTGACGAGCTCTGGAATAGAGTGGTCGGCGAAGGATAAGAATTTTTGAATGGGTGAACAGAAGCAGAAGGATACGAAGGGGTAGAGAGGTAAAGGTGTTGAGGTTTAAGAGCATGGGACCGGCCCATCCTGGTGAAGAACAGACAACATTCACAAAAATTTAATGGAGACTATGCCAAGGCACTCAACCTTGGTAAGGCCCAAAGGTCGAACCAGTGCAGTAAGAATGAATTAGCAAAGCCACTCTGACGAGAAGCGGATGTGAGACATGATGAAGAAAACGAAACCAGTGGACTCCAGGAAGCATTAATATGCTAAGGGTAAGAACGTGCTTGTATGCGAAAACGACACTCGTCAGAAGGGCTTGAAGCAGCGCGATTGATACTCTGTTATCAGCTTAACGCCTTCAGCGAACCATGACGCCGGCTTGCGTGGCGGAAGCACAAGCGTCCAAGAGAGATAAACTTGCCTCAATCCTCCCGTAGTTTAGCTCTCGCTTGTTCAATGCGTGAATTGCCAATCATTCGGTTCGGGTTGACATTTCCAGTGCCACAAGTGTCTAGGCTTGCGCAACATGCGACACCATTTGACCAATTCAGATCAGGTCAATATCACGATTGCATGGAAACGCATATTCTCACGTGCCCGTTACCCACCTGTTACGAGTGAAGTCATCCATAGAGCCGATACTGTACTATGAACTTCCATGTCTCTGCATGGACATGAAATCGGTATGATCAGTCGCTGAACCAGAGATGGAGATGCTTATCAAATGTCTAATCCGAAGCAGTATACAGTATTTACACATAGTGGGCTAGGAAACCACTGATGAAGTGGCCATAATGACATTTTATTTTGCTCACACACGAACATGCACCCTCCTTTGAAATGCTGCCCATGAAGGATCCCCTTAGCAATCACCGCTCGCTTTTGTATTTGACTAATGGATCGCCGGCCTGTGACCAGGACTATGAACTGGAGAATGATGACTGACGACCGAGCAGAAACGATTGCGGTTGAAGAGACGGAGAACATGTTGAGGAGTGTAGATCTTGAAGATCAAACTGGTGGAGAGACTTTTATCGAAGACCGTCATCGAGACCAATTGGCCGGCATAGATGTCTCTAGGTCAAAGCCTTACGAGGCAATAGCTCGAGCTGGCTGGTTACGTCTGTTGTTGCCCTGCTTCTTGCTCTTCGAGACCGTGCTCCATCCATCTTCTTCAAGGGTAGCTGTCTCGCTTTCTGCTGACTTAGCAGGTGCAGTTTTCCTCCATGCACCATTGGCTTTGGCTGGTATGTTACGAACAACCTCTTTGGGCTTGACAGCCTTGTCGTGATCTGGAGCTGGAGCCTCTTGTTCGTCGTTCTCTTCATCAGCGACCATATCGTTGACGCCAGAAGCCTCTCGACGGAGGAGCTCGAACTTGGGTTGTTGCGGCATCTCGTTTGCGTTTTCGTTCTCATTCTCGTCCTTGTTCTCGTTCTCATCATCGTTCTCGTGCTCATTCTTATTCTCGTTGTCGTCATCATTGTTCTCTTTCTCGTCTTCGTTAGTCTCGTTTGTGCTTGCCACTTTGCTACTCCGTTCGGCGTCCACCTTTTCCCGAGCGAGACGTTTTTCTTCAACCTTCTCAGCCTTGACTTTGTCATCAGCCTCTTTCTTCTGACGAATTGCAAGTTGTCTCTTTTCCTCGACCTCCCTCTCCTTCGCTGCAGTATCTACTGGACGAGCGGCGCCAAATGGACTTGCTTTTGAGTCAGTAGTGGAAGGGGATGCTGTTGGGTCAGCATCAGAAACCGTTCTCTTCTGCAGATTGAGCCTTGGTCTTGTTGTAGGAGCTGGCGCGGCAGCGGCAGGTGACGACGGTGTGCTGACTTCAGGTTCGGGAGATTTGGGGGGTGCGTCTGGTCGCATTTTCGATCTCCATTGGTTGTCTAGGTCAGCAGCAGTTGGTTCTCGTGCAGGCGCAGGTCGATCGCCCTGCTCCCGCCTTGGAGGTCTTGAACCTTCTTGCGACCGGCCTTCGCCCCATGAAGGAGAGTTCCTGCGGAATGCGTCGTCTCTACTGGCTTGTCGACCAGCACCACCTAGTGAACGATCGGGAAGTGCTGCCGGAGATAATGGACCCTTTCGCTCCCAATTTGAAAAGTCACGCACTTTCCCATCGGTCTCCGCTCCTCCAAAGCCTCGCCGGCTGCCTCGCTCGCTTCCAGCATCGGACATATTATCGAAGTTGCGGCCACCAAAGTTTCGCTCCGATACACGTCTCTGATTCTGAGGCAAATCAGGTAGAGGTCCCTTGCGACTCCAGTCACTGAAATCTCGAGAAGAGTCTCCTCTGTCTTTTGGAGGATCTGCAACACTGATTCTCACTTGCCGACCAGCTAGAGAAGTGCCAGTCAGCGCCAGAGCTGTCTTCAGGCCTTCAAGCGATCCGAACTCTACGTAGCCGAAACCCTTGGGCTTACGGTCCATCTTATCCTCTACAATTCGAATGTTCGTTACCTCGCAGCCTTGAAAGAAATCGGATACATCGCCTTGTGTTACATCGAAGGAGAGGTTGGCAAGATGGGCGGTATAAGGAGGTTGAGTCGGGAGCGGTAGTTGTTCTCTGGTTTGATAATTATCTCGTCGATCTATTGATGTTTAGATTGGCTGGTTTTGAGGCAAATCAGAAAACTGACCAAACGAACTGCCACCCATACCAGTAGTAGAGCTGAAATCACGGCGGGGAGCGGCGCTATAACCTTTTTGCGAATCCGTTGCTGTCGAAACATTCAGTAAGAGGGCTCTGGAAATAGATTTGCAGCACCATACCTGGCAGTGGCATATCTTCCATTTCATCAGCCCAGGAGCCATAACCTAATGCCGTCAGTTTCTATCGAGTCTCAGTCAAAGGCAGCAATCGCATCGTACTATCGTCCTGCAAGAAGGTCCCAAGGGACATCTTCTGATTCTTTTTGGGCGCTGCATAGTCGTTAGTCAGGGTCTGTTGTGTTATGAGAGCGAGAGGCGCATGAGCGGAAGACCACACACATGGCCACCGGGCTGAGAAACGTACGCATGATTGCGAAAGTCGTCTACGCGCTCACTGTCGATGCGACTGTGTGCGCGTAGATTGTGAGGTAGTTGGAGGAAGGCTGCCTTGCGTTCGGGCCAAGACAAGTTCGGTCGAAGAGATCCTACAGATGGTGGTGCGACAGAACAAAATTGTACTGAGAGAGGTAGTGGATAGAGGAGCGAAGCGCAGACAGAAATTATCGTGATACCGGACTTGCTACACAAATTGGGTCACGTGCACCAACTACAACTCGAGTCCAACACAGGACTTCGAGTTTGTCAAAGGTTGTCATCCTCTCATTGCCAGGATTCACAGAAATCGTTTCAAAGCTGTCAACGACAACTGAAGAGACGACGATATAATGACAGCCATGAGTGCCTAAAGTCAGTGCTCGTGCTCCCTTGTTCCTTCGTTCCTTGCTTGTTGTGGTCCCTTCCTCTGACGTCCTCCATAAGCCTTAACCACCTAGTTCATCCAGAGGAGGACGTATTCAGGATGTCCGATCACGTTTCATTCAGCGGGGTGGTCACCTGGAAGCCATCTCTTTATGCTGGAGGTGCTGCGGCAGTCCTTGGAGCAGGTCTGGCAGCAGCCTCTGCCACCCTGACTGGACGATCTGTTTGGCTACGAAGCAGTGTCGCTGGCTGCCAGTTCTTCGTTTTGGGATCTACTTTTTGGTTCGCAAGATCTGTCGTACGAAGCAACCTGGTTCCAGGAGGCAATCAAATGGTTACAAAGTCCACACGGGAGGATCTCATTAGCAGTGGTATTGGTGGATCATTTGCCGGCTTGGCTGGAGGAGCGCTTCGAGGACCACGTAACATGCTGCCAGGAGCCATCATACTTGGTCTGATGGGTCTCGGTGGACAGGCTGCGTATACAGGTTTTGCTGCTATACTCGACTCACCCGGGGAACGACGACCTATCTTGGAAGTCTTATCTGACAGCAGTTGGTGGCCACTAAAATCTATCTCTGACGAGGATTACGAGCACGAATTAGCGGAGAAGGTCATTGCAATAGAGGCAGAGATATCTATGATTGACGACAAAATTATGACTTTGAAGCGAGCAGATTCAAACCCGGCTCAAAAAACTCGAAAGACTTCGTGAATCACTGTATACACAACTGAAAGACCGCGACCAAAAGAGGTTGAGACATATCATCAAAGTCGCCTACACTATCACCAACATGGTACGACATGGGGCACAGTCTATACTGACTATCGGACTGGGAAACCAGTTCACGTGACAGTTCTATAAGGACATTGCGGCCACTTGTATCCTGACTCCCAACAAGTCGCACAGTGGGAGCTGTAGGCCGGAGGAAAGACGTGGTAGTTTTCAGGGCATCTGCATTTGTGGACCGTCAGATCGTTGAAATGGTATCATCTGCTCTGATCAGCCTTGATCTCATTTGAGCACACACGTGGGTTCTTTGGTGACAGATTTGAGTGTGGTATATGGGTGCATAGCATCCGGAGGAGAGAATACCCCGGCCATGCATAAATATTAATGCTTGTGACACCTGATTGAGGGGCAACTTCAATGTTCTGTCCAAAAGAAACCGTGCCAGCACGTAGCAGAACTTGTCGTGATAACAGAATTGTTAGCAATACGTAGAAAACCCATCAATGTTGGACATTCAGGAGGTATTTGTTCGCAGTCCAACAATACAGCGTGTACGAAGGGACGTCTTGTCGGCCAACATAGGTAGAATTGCTTACCAAGCAGTTTTAGGGCCAAGACACATGTCTTCCCCACCACCTAGCGTGAATCCGAGCGTGCAGGCTTGAGGAAGTCCCGGAAGCCGGGTCTGCCGTCGCGATCGCTGCTGCAGGCGACGTCGATATGTTACACGAGAAAGAAAAAACAGTCGGCACACGAGCACCCTATCACTTACCACTTTCGATCGTTGCAGATGCTGAACCAGCAAGCACATTATCTACGTGTCTAGACCCTCGCTTTATCGGAGTAGCAGTTGTGAAACTCACGATACTACCATTGCTGTACACTTACAAAGTGGAATAACCTACCCATTGAGCGCGAAGATCATGCGCTGAGTTTGTCAATAATGGGCGGACCACGCGACCATGTCTGCGTCTACTGGAGTTTTGAAAAAGGGATCAAAGATACTGTGCATCAGAACCACAAGTCATGAGATAAGCAGAAACTCTTCAAGCGTGGGTGGCCTGCAATAGCGTGCCTCTTGCCGTTGCTTGCGACAGGATGGCTTTGATCAATGCTACTTCTTTCGCTGGGTTCCTGGTCCTCGCCTACTTGTTCTCTTTCGTCCTTTTGGCAATCCTCCGCATAGCCACTGGCGTTTCCGTACAGAGAATTGGTCTCACAAGCCTGAGGCACATCTCTTACACTGCAAGAGACGGATTGCGCATAGATATCAGAGGTCTGGGCTTCTCGGTACATAGGCCCACCTTTTCCCAGCCGACATGGATCAGCCTTCGCCTGCAAGAATTGAGCATCACGATCGATCCCACTCTCCAAGACAAGCACACAAACGGGACGGGCAATCATCAACGCTCAAATACTGAAAAAGTTGAATCTGTGAGGTTGGAAGAATGCAAGTCGCAAGGCTCTACCGAGAAGGGAGAGTTATGGAAGAAGTTGACAAATTTTAAAGAGCGTCTGAAGGATGTTCATCACCAGATCCATTGGCTTCGCATGTTTGACGTTTACGCTACGAACACAACCTTGGACGTAGTAGGAACTGGATCTGTGTCAATTGGCTCCATCACATTGGCCGTGCACACTCGTCGCAAGTTGCTGGATCGTGGGCGATTGTTCCGACACAAAATGGATGCTTCTGGGAGTCAACGACCCGCAGAATGGATCTTTACCGTGAGGAGTATCCTGCTAGCAGTTGGTGGCAAGGAGCCTGTCGAAATCCTCGACACCATGTCAGTCAACGTCCATGGACTGTTATATCAGGATAAAAGCGGTCTTCGTGACACTTCGATCGCTGTCAAAGTTGGGAGGCTTCACATTCCACTGGACGACGTGCTGTCGTTCAAAAAGAAAGCATCGCACCCTCCTACTACCTTGCCAAAACACCCCAGCTCTCCAAGGCGCGCCATTAGTCTCGATGACGTTGTTGGGGAACTTGGAAGACCAGGAAGCAGGGAGGCAGCCATCGTGCAGACAGTTGCGGATTCAAAGGAGTTCCTAGGGTCTGTATTGAGAGGTGTACAGGAATTTCAGCTGGGTATGAGCTTCATTCGTGTCTCCAAGGAAATTGAGTCGTTCCGCAAAGCGAATCTGCCGGTTGTCATGAACGTGGTTACTCACGAGATTGGCATTGACTTGCATCGAGTGGCTCAGAACTCTCCCGCTCACCGCATGTACTTCTCCCCGGACGATGTTGCGCATCAAGCTTTGGTTGCCGCTATCTCTATCTCTTTAAGCCTGGATGAGGACGACATTCAAACGCGTAAGATCATGTACATTCCCATGGCTACAACAACCGTAAGAACCACTCTTCCATCGAAAACCATGAGCTTCACAGAGAAACGCGACGCTTCGGAGAGAAACTCCAACGTTTTCTTCGCCAATCTTGTTATCACATCACCCGCACTAGACCTTACACCTCAGCACCTTATACAGCTCCTCGCACTTACACAAAACCGAACGAAAGAGCCATCTACTCCTACACATAGCCATCACCGCCTCATTTCGAGATTGCTACCCCGAGCAATGATAAAGTTCTCCATACATGAACCTGTGGTTCGCTTCGTTTTACCAGTTGTCGATACAAAGTCTTCTTCGCCAGGCGACTTTGACATGATCATTTCTGCAATCTCTTCTATTTCCTTCGACGTCGAGTCCTCCCATTCGGTCAAGGAGGAACTCTTGTATTCTCTCTCCTCAAGTTTTCGGGTGGTAACTCATACGCTCTATTACCAAGCAGCGTCTGGAGTGAAACACAATCTAATGAAGATGGAGTCTTTCGAGCTTCAAGTGCAGGTCAGTGCGTCTACTGCGGTAGTGGTCATTTTGTCTGGCGCACTGCGAAGTTTCTCGATTCTGATGGTCCGTGAAGAAGTCAGTCAGGGTGTTTACAGCATTGTACGACATTTTGGAAAAACAGCCGACCAAGACTGGGTTGAGCCTCCTTCAGCGCGTCACGAGCTGTTCATTCGCAAATTACCTCAATGGTTACTCGAATTTCACTTTGAGGGCAGCAACTGCAGCTTTGAGACTGCCGGCATCGATAAGACTGTCTCGACTCAAACGCGTGGTGCTGCTATCGAGATAGAATCCTGGACCGCAGACTATGCTGCTCATAGGTCTGAGCACGGTAACCATTCTCGTTCGCGACGTAAGGTCAGTGCTTCCGTGCGCTCGACAGACGACTCTGGCAACATCACTCATTTATTGCCTTCCCCGTCACCAGCTAGGCACCACAATTCCGCTCACGCGATGACTGATGGGAGGAGACTCACGACTCATATCAAAGGTGTTCAAGGCTTCATCATCGAGTCATTAGAAGAATGGGAACAAAGGCCATTTATGTCTGTGCCTCGTATAGAGGTGGCTCTAAGCACATCACGGGATCGTCAAGGCCCAACTTGCCATTTAAATTCTCATGTCAGAGCATTCTATCTGGATTTCTCCTTGTACCGAGCATATTCTATTGGCGTTGCTGTTACTGCCATAGAGGATGCTATACGGGGCCCAGTACCGCAACGCCTACCGAAGCCCAAAACTCGAGAGTCAAGTATGCCACACAATTCCCGCCTTCAACCTTCTGGTCAAAAAGCTGGCTCTACGCCTGAATTATTAGCCATAGACGTTAAGGTCGGATATGTACAGCTAAAAATGCATATGCCACACGATCCTGCAATGATGCTTCAGATATATGACATCTCGGCTGGCCGCCATCGGTGGTCGACTCCATTTCTACGAAGTCATCTCCTACGTCTACATGCAAAATCGCCTCACGTACATACTGCATGGGCAAGAATTGTCAGCATTAGCGCCATCAGAATGGACCTACGACAAACCAGGAAAAAGACTGCCCATGGTTACGTCGAAGAGGACTCAGTAGACTTAAGCACAGACTTCATTCGCTTTGGTGTGCCGCACGGGTTGCGGATGTTCAAAGTATTTGACAATTTCACTAACACTTTCAAGTCGATGTTGCAGATTATTCACAGATTTAAGACAAGGTCTGACGATTATATTCTGAAGAAAGGTCCGGAGAAGCCGAAAAGCGTTCCTAGGATCTCTGTTAGAAGCAAAGCTTTCATGTTTGAGTTCGAGGATGATGCATTTGAATGGAGACTGAGCAGCATATATCATGTTGGCCGCAATGAACAAAAGCAACGTATGGCACGAGACGCTGCTTTTAATCTCAAACTGCGCAAAATGCAGGAGGGACGAGGCCGTCAGGCTTCATCACATCGTCGAACTCAGTCCAGTCGGCCTGAATCACGGAACACATCGCCAGTAACAAATGGCAGGCGTTCACAAAGCCAAGAGGTGACACCCCGTCGACGCTCGACATCTCGTGGACGTCTGCCAAGTTCGAGACTTCGGTACGACCGAGAGGGCACTTGCGACTTGAGCTCGGCGGCTAATGTCCAAGTCAATGAGGCATGGGAGAAGTTACAAGAATACAATGCTCGAAGCTGGAAAACCCGCATTGATTGGCTTCGGCATATGCAGAGTTCGACCATCAAGAACGTTCGACGCATGTTTACCGGCGCAGATGAACCACCACCTGATGCTGACGACCATGAAACTATTATGGCCATTCCCAACAGACCTGGTCTCCTGACAATCGTCATAAGCGACTTGCATTTGATCGTTGACAAGCCATCGTTTCCACCTGCTCATCTATCGAAATTTTTGCACGATGTCGGAAAGGGCATGCCCGAGACCATGCAATATGCCCTTCTTATTCCGATGAGCCTCGCGCTGGACATGGGCGAGGCACGGTTTATGCTCAGAGACTATCCGCTTAATTTACTGCACGTGCCGGCTATCCGTCCTGGTCAACCGCCGAGATTGCCGAGTTGGTCCTTGAGAACAGATTTTGTCATCGCTGAGGAATATAGAGACGACAGATCAATACGACATGTACCAGTGGAGATTGTGCCTAAAGGACAGAAAACCAAAGATGGAGAGGAGATTCCCGGTTTTGCCATCGACGTCCGCAGGACAGTTGCACCATTGAAGACGTATTCGATGCCCGTAATCGACATCAACACTAGTGCACCTACCTCAATATCCTGGGGTACTTCGTATCAGCCGGCAATTCAAGATGCTATGATGATCATTGAAGCCTTTACTAAACCCGAAATAGATCCATCGGATAGAGTTGGATTTTGGGACAAGATTAGATTGAGTTTCCACTCACGACCAATAATTAATTGGAGAGGAGATGGAGATGTGCAGCTGAGACTCAAGGGATCTCGCGACCCATACGTTGTGACTGGTTATGGTGCCGGCTTTGTCATGTGTTGGCGAAGCAATGTCCGATGGGCTATACGTGAGGACGACGACCCAAAGAGATTTATGACTGTTAGGAGTGGGGAGTACGTACTTGCGATTCCGGACTATAGCCACAAGGCGAACAGTACCCAGGAGGATACTGTGAACCTCGATGTGGACAGCATCAACAGTTCGAGCTCCATCAAAAATGCGGCTGTCTTCAGTAAGGTTATTATGAAAGTATCAGGAAATGTTAAATGGTCTGCCGGTTTAGTCTTTGAGCATGACGAACCGGGTGGTGGTCGGTCTTCAGATTTCAAACCTCACTATGACATTATCCTTAAGAATCCCAAGTACATGACCGAACGAGAAACCCAAGGTTACGATGCATATCGAGGATTCAGAAGCAATTACATCCATATGTCAATTACACTGGCTGCTCCTTTCGACCGGGACTGGACGACACAGCAGATCGCTCCCTCGCAAAGCTACAATAGTGTCCACCTAAGCCCTCGATTCTACTCTCATTTCTTTGCGTGGTGGACGCTGTTTTCCGGCGTAATGGCATTGCCAATCCGGCAAGGTTCGCTGTGGCCAGGACCCGAGAAGACAAGCAAAAAGTTTGGACGGCATCTCGCGACGATCAAGTATGGCTTACTGCTTTCACCACTGTTCATAGCTCATGTCTATAAACACAAAGATCAAGAAGATTATCAAGAGGATGTTGTCTCAGCAACCGGATTGAAGCTCAAGCTTGACAGCTTCATATTAGACCTGCATCAGCGTAGAGAGTGGTTTGACACAATGTCTGGAGCCAAGTCAAAGCGGATGCGGGCCAGTGCTATGAAAATAAACCGTGCCGAGCTTGATTTCGTCAACGCAGATCTCAGAGCAGTTGCTGCTAATATTCAAGGAACTACCGCCGATGACCTCAAGCGTGCGACAGATGAGATGTTGTCTTCTTACCAAGAAATGGTTCCGAATGTGGATATGTCAAAGTTTACAATACCAGATCAGGACTTTTCGTGGATCGACATGGATGATTTTGTAGAGCTAGGGTGGATATTGCCAGCAGAGGCGAATCCTGAGACCAAGATTCTTCCTCTTGCCTTCACACCTCGATTCACCTACTTCAGACAGACAGATCATGGCGATGCCATTCATGGGGACGAATCTAGAGAAAGCCAATTTGGTGAAGAGGATACACATTCCTGTCTGATGTCTTCACGGCATAACGATCCTCGTCGAGTCCAGATGCATCTAATGCAAGAGAGATTAGAGCAATTGAAGGCGCAGATCAAAACTCACGAGCGATTCGCGAACGAGCACGAGCTGAAGGTTGTGCGTGATCCTGATTTCAGTAAAACGCAACAAGAAGAACAATATTCTTATCAAGCCCAAGCCAAGCAGTTGCAAGACAAGAAAGTATTCCTAGAGAGCGGACTTCGCAGATTGGCACAACGCGAACACACGGGCAGGACGTCTCATCCTATGGGCGAACAAAACCTGAACTCGTCCGGGGATTCAGCCTCTCATATACCGAGCCCTACGAATGGTTCCAGCATTGACACAGATGCTACCCCACCACCTTCTCAGAGTAACAATAGTCATGTCGATATTGATGCCCTTTATTCTACGCCGCATGATGAGTACGCGAGTGACTTCAAAAACCGTTTCATCATCCATAATGCACAGGTCAAATGGAACAACTCTCTTCGCAATATCATTCTCAGGTATAGTCACCAGGTCAGTCAACGTCGTGGATTTGTATACTACATGTCACGACGGGCTGTCAAATTTATTCTAGATATTGTCGATGAACAATCGAAGCGAAAAGGAACGCACCATAGTCCTCCTACTTTCCGTGAAAACATTCCGGCAACACCTACTGTCACATCTCCTACTGATGAGCGAGATGAAGAAAGCGTTATTGAAGATCGTATCCAGCAACTCCTGGATGATGCCGATAGATTTGTTACCGCAGAAGATGGAAACCGCGATGCAAGACGGGGTATGAATCCCAACCGACGCGCGTCGACTGTTAGCATTGACCCCGAGGAGAAGCTGGCAGAAGATTTCTTAGCTATGAACAGCTATAGCATTCGGTTGATTGCTCCTCAGATCCAATTCCAGAGCGAAAAAAATACTACTTCGGCAGTCTTGCTCACAGCTAAGGGCATGCAATTGAAGATAATCTCGATCATGGACAGAGATCGGTTATCAGACGATGTCAGCGGTTTGGTTCAACGGCGGTTTGCACTTGACCAGGACGGTGTACAAATATTCGTCACTACTCAGAAGTCAATCAGCAAGTACATTCACCTTTATTCCGGTGACAGATATGGTAACAGCCCTGGATCTGTATGGCCACCATGGGCATCCATTGAGGCAATGTTCGATTTCCGACTTAATCCGTTCGGTTTTCAGCGAGTAGTACAGAAAACTTCAGCGAGTTTATTATATGAAAAGTACAATCCTTTGCGCTTGAAGTATAATGAACAAGTTGCTGAAGGATCAAAGGACAAATCGCGCAACAGTTCGGATCGAAGGGAAAGCAGAATCGATCATCTATGGGTCGATTTCCCAAGGCTTCGAGCTAGCTGTGACTCACACCAATACTACACTATGTATATCATTGTGCTCGACCTACTTATGTACCACGAGCCACTCGAGAAGACCAGAAGCGACCGACTTGAGAAGATCATGCTTGCAACTGATTTCAGCGACCTTCGAGGTGCACCTGAAATGGCCGAGCGTCTCCAAGAACGAATTAGACAACTTTCAGATCTGAAGACGCATTTCATGATCAACGCACGCTATCTCGACAAAAAGGGCTGGCAAGATCGAATAGACCTGGAAAAAGATCTTGCGAGCTGTGAGGCTGAATTATTTATCATGATGAAAGCCATCAATATGTCGCAGCAGCGGAACGATGAAAGATCCTCGCAGTCTAGTGGGTTCCTTCGCTGGTATTTGAGCGCGTCACAAGTGGTATGGCATCTGATGAAAGACAAAAACGAACCACTTCTGGAATTCCAATTGGGCAATGCCACTTACGAGAGAATTGACAATAGCGATGGCTCTAACCACAACGCAGTCGAGATCGAGCACATCAAAGGTTTGAACTTGCTGCCAAATGCATTGTACCCCGAGATTATCGGACCATATCACGATCCCCAGCAGGGACGTTCATCTGAACCGCTCAGAATGTTACAGATGCATTGGTTCATGCTCGAGGCCATCGCGGGTATCCCGGTCGTAGAAGAATTTCAGGTGTCGGTACACCCTTTAAAAGTCCAGCTTGAGCGGTCACTTGGCAAAGCTCTCTTTGAGTACATCTTTCCTGGCGTAGGCTCCAGTGCGTTCGACGGTGGCGGCTTCTCGCCTCTGGCGGTCAAGAATATGGAGCCGGTCGACGATCCTGACGGCGAAGAGGGCGAGCGCGCTCGTAATATTGTGTCCCCAGATCAAGAAGTCCAGCTGCCTGGCAAAGGAGCCATGCGAGATGCCGCCCCAGGAGCGATTGGAAACAGACTGCAGCCAACTTATAATTTGAGAAAGAACAATCCAGAGAAAACAATCGCACCGACGTCGAACAAGATCAAGGGCCTTGGATTAACGAGCCATCGGATTGGCCTTTTCGGCCATCACAACAGGAATTCATATAAATCCAGTACGGAAGTCCATACTTTGCACCGTGAACCCTCGACACACAGCTTGAGCTCAGTCCGCGGCAAGATAAGGAATGGCTCAACTGCAAGCATCGATCAGGAGAATGGCTCGAAGTATAACCTAACACGTACTGAAAGTCAGGACCGCCCAGGTTGGCGCCTCCGGCGGCGTGATAGTGGCACTACCGACAAAGACAAGAAGAAACCCTCAGATGATGTCTCACAGATGGTCGCTCGTGCCTCCAGTTATATGACTTTAGCGCACGTCAAGCTCAACTCTTTTGTCATCTGCCTGAGTTACAAAGGTCAGCGTGATCGAAATCTCGAAGATCTCCACGATTTCGTATTTCGCATGCCTCCCATCGAATACCGGAACAAGACTTGGTCGAATCTAGACCTAGCACTCCATTTGAAGAAAGATGTTATTCGAGCTTTAATATCACATACTGGTGCCATAATTGGCAATAAGTTCAGTCACCACCGTCCAGGGAAGAAACAAGTCGAACGGCTACGTGAAGCTGCAGCTGGCAACGCCTTAATACCGAACGGCGATAGGCTTGCCAATACTCCCAGTTTGAGCAGCGATCGGTCTAGTATACTGACAGAGTTTGACACAACACCTCCGAGAACATCCTTCCAATCCGATAATTCTTCACGAAGGTTCGAACCCTCGGCCCTTCTCCGAACAGGCGATTGGAGTGATATAACTGACCCACATACACGAGACGATCTAAGCGTTAGTGCAGTGGGCAACGGAAATGCTACAGGCACGAGCAGCAGTGAGCGGACGTCATTGTCAATCAATTCGAGGAGTGTAGGTCAGGGGAGCCCGCAACGAGATCATTTCCCATTCTCACCATCCAGTCCTAGTCGAATTGATCCACTAGGACCAATTTTGAGTGTACTACCACGACCGAGCACAAGCAGTGGTGGCTTCATACATGGAAAGTCTCTACTCAAAGATGTGGTAGCTAAGCACTTCTCGACGGATGGTTCCGAAGGCGTACACAATGATCGAGACGGTGATCCTCGATCTATCAGATCCACCATCCATAAAGGTCGTGTACGGTTTATGAGAAAGAACTCCTTCGGCAGTGTCCACGAAGACAAACACACTTCGGAGCAGAGCTACAGTAATTTGCAGAACGAATCAGGACCCTCAGATGGAAAACGACAACGATCAGACAGTGCACCAGATGCAGCACAAATTGCTGATGGAAGAGGTGAAAACGGCGGTCCCGATACAGACGACAAGAATCCTGAAAGCGAACGAGAGCGGAGACCGAGCTATCACAAGAGAAACACAGTCATTTCATTAGGGAAGAAGGTCTTGCACGGGTTCAAGGGGTAGAGTCTCAAACGTGTTTGGAGGTCTATATCCATATCCAGACCTTGAAAACTATAGAGGAGGAAAGAAATTATCTATTTCGATTTTTGTTTAGTTTACTTCATTCGTTGGCTGCGACATTACTGGTAGACTTGATAATTCGGCACAAACGGGTGGTCACTTTGAGCGATTTGATCGTGTTTTATTGGTTGTGTTCAAGTTGTTCATGGCTTATTGGCAGTCAGACAGGCAAGCATAAGTACGGTAGACATGCTTTCCTCCTTTCTTCTTCTGTGTGTGGTTGGCAATGATTTTCAAGATATAGTGGCCGATGTTAGCAGGCACAATGATGAGATGGTGAACGGCTGTGTTAATGTAAACCGAGGTCGAGGTATAGTGTATATGGGTTGGTATAACATATGTAGATCATCCTATCTGCGTTCATACGGCATCTGGTGAGGAATCAGTCGTTTCACTGGCCGAAGAAAAGTTGGAAGAATGTTGTGTTGCTGTGAGCATTGGAATAAATACTTTCAGAATTTCTGGCTGCATATTGAACTGCGTACCTGTAGGCGTGTCTACCTAGACAGTTGTATATAAGATTGTGTCGAACATTTTAATTAGCAGGTACTTATGTGCCTACCTACCAAGGGAAGAAGTAAAGGAGGTGAAAGGCATGGTATGAATCTTTATGAATGCGAGTATGTGACCCAGGTACCTGTACCTAGTGTAACCTTGGCTGGACTGCAAGTTTCGACTCCTGGTAGATAGAGCATGCTGTCGTATTGAGTTATGAATGATAGGTACTGACTAGAGGAGGGGGGCGAAGTGGAACAGCGTTAACACGGAAACAAGTATGGAAATATTGAATGTTGGCATCTAATCGCTGGGGTGTATGAATGAGTATCTATCCAGGTACGCATTACCGTCGATTGAAGGGATGTATGGAGGTGGAATGAAGTCCTTGGTAGTGTTGAGCGTTATACAATATATGCTATTATCACGTTGGAGGGTGGGAATAGAGCTATAGGTCTGAGGAGAGCTGAAGCTTGAGGTATTTATTCGACAAGTCGATATTTGAATGAACAATGGACTCTATATTAGGTTGCAACATATCTAGTCCATGGAAGTACAAAACTAACACCTGATGATCCATGTAGCTGTTGACGGTGTTTGAAATGCTTACTTAGCATAGCATTCAGTGGACCAAGTACTAGTAACCATGGTTGATGCTATTGAGAGAGCGTAGTCCGCAAGGTGAAGAGGAATGCAGTATTTGCTCAGTTTGCTACCGATGACATCGCGTCCCTGACAACGCGTTGCGTTTCGGACTTGGAACAGACAGTCGAGCATCAGATCACGCATTGTTTCTACACGACATGTAACTCCAACAGCTACAATGACTACAACGCCCGAACCCTTCCCGCCAGACTGGCAGAGCCGCTGTCCCCAGTTGGCCAAAGTTAACTACGTTAATTTCGTCTTCAGCATGTATGTATACTGACCGCATTCCTTCAACATCCTCCCGCCTGGCAGGCTACCTACCTGTCTATTACCAGCAGCTAACACTTATTCATTTATCCAGTCTGATCCTCCTCGGCATTCTAATCTCCTACCTCCCGCAACATTTCCGAATCATCAACCGTCGCTCGTCTTTCGGGTTATCTCCGTATTTCGTGCTGCTAGGCACAACATCAGGGACATGTCAGTTTGCGAATATCCTTACGCTGCCCGGCAGTAGGGCGGACATGGCTTGTTGTCGGGACGTTAGCGGGTTCGCATGCTTTGCGGGTCTGTTGGGCGTGATGCAGGTTGGGATGCAGTGGATTTGTTTCGCGGTCATGTACGAAATGCGCCTGCTTCATTCTGAATCACAGCTAATTGACGGGATACAGACTCTTCCTCTTCCTAATCTACTTCCCGCGCGCCACGCCCGGCACACCAAATCTCGCAAAGGACATCGACAAGACGCCATCATTCCGCACCGCGCTAATCGTCGTCTGGATCTGCGTCGTGCACGCCCTCGTCACAGCAATAATATCCATATCCTTCGTCTTCGCGCGACCAGATCTCCTTCAAGCATGGGCGAATTTCCTCGGTATACTTTCCACTGTTCTGGCTGTGATACAGTATTTTCCGCAGATTTATACGACGTGGGTTATCAAGAGGGTGGCTAGTTTGAGTATACCGATGATGTGTATTCAGACGCCGGGCAGTTTTGTGTGGGCGGCTAGTTTGGCGACGAGGTTGGGGCCGAGTGGGTGGAGTGCGTGGGGGGTGTATTGTGTCACGGGGGTGTTGCAGGGGACGTTACTTGGTATGGGGCTTTATTATGAGTGGAAGATGAGGAAGATGGAACGGGAGGATATACAAGGGAGGATCGCTGTGGCTGATGCGGATGGGACGGAGGAAGGTGTGGGTGAGGAAACACCGCTGATACGGGAGGGTGATAGATAGATTCTGTACACGCTGACTAAATGTTATACTTTTGCTGGTAGTGGATCTGGGGTCTGCAGAACTGGTACGGGCTCTTCTACCCTTCTTGTGCCCTCTTCAGCGGCATGTGATTTACCGTCTGCTTTTGCGGTCATTTCTTCTAGTTCCTTGTCCGTCATGCCTGGCATGGCTGACTGTCCACTCTCGGATCGGTACTGTTGGTCTTCCCAGTCAATACCATATTTGACAAAGTCAAAATCCTCCAGCGTCGTTAGCATTTCCGCCCAGCCATCGTTCGGTCTTCCAGGTCTCCCGGGACTTCCTGTCAACGGTCTACTCTCCTGATGTGATAAGTCATTCTCATTGTGTTCTCCTGTGTCTCCAGCTAACACGTCTGCAACTCGGTCCTTGTAAACATCGAGCAACCCGGGATGCGGCACCCAGATGACTCTCATTCCGGCTCGCCGTCCTGCTTCCACGCCAGGTACACTGTCCTCAAAGACTAGACATTCCTCCGGTGTGATTGGGCGCTCCGGCTCTCCCGCGTTCAATGTTTCTAGTGCTAGCAGGTAAATATCTGGCAACGGCTTCCCTCGACCTCGTGGTATACGTGGGTCGTCACCAACGATTCTATTTCGTTCCGGGAAGACACTAAACATGGGTTTCATCTTCTTCGTTTTGATCTCGTAGTTATTTCCGTGACTGCTTGTCGCGAGGGCTAACCGGATCTTTCTGTGATCACCACCTGGAGATCTTGCTCTACTTCTCGGATCCATGGTTGTATGTGCCTGACTCAGTCTCCGCAACAACACCTCCACACCCGGCAGTGGTTTGCAGTGCTGGAACATGTCGCGCTGTAACTCGCGCTGACGCTGCATGAATGCTTCCTCGGAAATTGGGAGTTTGGCCCAGTTACGGAATATCTTGCCTGCGGAGGGACCGGGACGGCCTTGGAGTTGGGCTTTGATGGCCCATGGGAGATCAGGTCGGCCGTTTTCGCGGAGAATGATGTTTGTTACTTCGGTGTAGGCGTCTTCGGAGTTTATGAGGAGGCCGTCCATGTCGAAGATGCAGGCGCGAATGGGTGGGAAGTTGGAGTCGGGAGACATGGTGCGTGAGAGGTGCTTCGAGGAGCCTGCCGTTTGGGACTTTGCGGTAAAATGATTCGGAAGATGTACGCTTTATGGACTGTTCGTGTGGTAGGCTTGATCGGTTAGGGTAAAGACGTAATTCGATTTCCAGGACGGACGGTTAAGAGGTGAAAATGGACTCGAAAGTTGTGTACCGTTCGTGGTAGCTATATGCAACGGCACAACATAGTAGAGAAAACCAGAGGTATATGACGCGTGAACATCGCGCCAATATTGTTTGCCAAACTTTTGGAACTTGAACCCCGCACAACTCCGCCCCTCTATCATTCCAAAAGTTCTGCTACAGTACACGACAGGGCGTCATTACAAGGCATCCCAGGCACCACGTGGGTTCGCAACACGGGACCCAAGATTCGCGATCCCGTTTAAATCTGGTCGAAGTTATTGGTTCCTGGCTTCCTCATTTAGATCCTGTCAATGGTTTTGCATTCTGATCTGCCAGTATGTCGTTCAAAGCATTCGGCGATAAGACACGTCCTGAACGTGTAAAACCTGTCCCAATACCATCTCCGCCGCACTCTCGCAGCTCGTCGGTGTCATCGATGGTCAGCTTCACTTCTGCTGTCGAGGATCAGAATGGAGAAACTAAAGTCGCAGAACCTGTCCGCTTCTCAAAGGAAGAGGAAATGAAAATGGTGGCAGAGTCGCACACATTGAAGAATGCTGCAAACAAGCAGTTCGCAACGAAGGACTATTCGTCTGCCATCTCCACATATGATAAGGCACTGGCCGAACTACCCATCTACCTCGACTATGAGCTAGCAGTATTGCAGAGCAATATTGCAGCTTGTCATTTGCAATTACAGGAGTGGAAGGAGGCTATTGAATCGGCAGAAAAGGGATTAGATGGTCTAGAAAGGGAAATGCCTATGCCGAAACCAAAGAAGGAGAAGGAACAGTCGAAGCCACAGGAGAAGGGTGAAAAGGTTGACAAAGACGAGGACGAGAATAAGGTGGTCGAATTGCCGGATGACAACGATGACGAAGCAAACGCTGAGATGTTGCAGAAGTTGGATATCTCGGATCAACACAAGACCGACATTCTCAGAATACGGACGAAGTTGTTGCTCCGACGTGCGAGAGCAAAAGTGAAAATCACTGAACAGCCTAGCTCTGCTCCAGATGGCTCGAACACCGCCTCTTACGTCGATCCGGGTGATCCTACCTCCACGACCGAAGCACCCAAGCCTAAGAAACCAGATGCCTTCTCCTCTGGTTCAACATGGGGTAATCTCTCAACTGCCCTTAATGATTACCAGATCCTTGCTCAACCAGAATACTTCCGCAACATGCCACAATCGGACCAGAAGACCGTAATTGGTATGCTAAAGACATTGCCTAAGAAGGTTGAGGAAGCGAAAGAGAAGGAAGTAGGAGAAATGATGGGGAAACTAAAGGAGTTAGGCAATGGAATACTCAAGCCATTCGGGTTGAGCACAGATATGTTTAAAATGGTGCAAGACCCAAACACTGGTGGATGGAGTATGAACTTCGATGGGAAGGCTGGCAAGAACTGAGCATGGAGATGCTGCGACGACAGATATTCCAAATCTATCTGCAATACTGTGAGTGAGCAACCACACAAGCCAGGGTGATGCATCATCAAGCTTGCTTAGGTGGTCTTCGTATTCCCGGACTGGCTAGGCTAAAAGAAACTTTCCGCATAAATACTGTAAGCTTCGTCCTACCTCCACCCTGCATTCTGGTGGCCATCATTCATTACAGTAGGCTGCCATGGGATGGATGAATTCGTGCAACGAAACGGTCAACACAACAGCAATAGCATGGCTATATGATGTTGTGGTCCAGTCTGTCAGGATACGAAAACCCTTGTGGAGCTTTCGAATCTCAAGGGGGTTCAAAGTACATACATGAGTGTCACGATCAGCTCAAATCCACAAACATATCTTCCAAAGATGTGGACTATGGCTTCCCTCTGGACAGGGGAGTCGACACCGTACTTGGTTCCTATCCTTGTCCCGATATTGGTAGGAGTACCAATAGGGTTCGTGGTGTGCTTTGTGTTTGTGATTTGTCGCACTTCCCATATCGATTACCAGTGTTTTGAATGTTGCGAACTGCTAGCTGCGCACTGAACTGTATTTTGCTTGTAGATGCATTACACTGGTTTATTGGCGCATTCAATAGTGGGTGTCGGAAGAGCGAAGATCTACTGTATTGCAGTAGTGCAAGGCGGCAGGAATTCTAGACACGTTCCATAGGTATATCAGGAGCGCTCAAAGAAAACATCTTCAAGAAACCCTCGATACACGATGAACACTGGTTGCAGCTTATCTCTAATGTCTATACGGTCTACAATAAGGTACTAGACAATTGACACAGCCCCTGCTCACACACTCGAGCTT
>Ga0073774_1000010_pt1 | contig 30006 bp, 28 predicted proteins | sample InSIn5gowninarea_FD_77487 | JGI IMG/M metagenome (GOLD analysis project Ga0073774, IMG submission 77487) | Clean room microbial communities from NASA Spacecraft Assembly Facility at Jet Propulsion Laboratory, Pasadena, California, USA -... ... | reverse complement strand
CCAAAGGAAGCTGTTTTACCATTGAGCTGCCACTGAAAAAAAACAGGAACGCACCAGGCAAAGAACAGATTGTTGACGAAGAAAGTGAAACGGTGTAACGGCAGGCTCGTTTGAAAGTAAAACCTGCAAATCTGGCAAAACCTGCAATAGCTCATGGACTTTTTTCTTAAATGATTGCTATGCTGGCTGCTACCAGGCGCAGTTTTTAAACTGGGTTTAAAGAACCGGCACCAATGTTCATCCGGCAAATGGGTATTTTCAACGGCTTGCTGCCAGGCGGCATCTCCAAATTTGTATCTTTCCCGCTGCTCTGTTTTAGATATTATAACCTAACTGTTGTTGGTTTCGAATCCATTTTTTATGAAAACCCAGGAAATAGCCTACGGGCAAAGTCTCTATCATATTGTGATGCAGGCCCCGGTGGGCATTGTTGTATTCAGCGGGCCGGATTATATTATTGAATTAGCCAACGACCGCTACCTTCCCACCACCGGTAAAACCCGCGAGGAAATTATTGGCAAGCCTGCCTTTGAAGCTATACCCATCGCCGCCAAATTGGGCTACATCCAGATTCTGGACAATATTCGCCTCAGCGGCGAGCCTTTTCAACTGCTGGAACATGAAACGCTTAAAGAACAAGACGGCCGTGTAGAAACCATCTGGCTCAATATTGTGTATCAGCCGCTGAAGGAATGGGATGGCACGGTAGATAAAATCATGATTTTGGTTACCGATGTAACCGGGCAGGTGCATGTGCGCAAGCAGTTAGAGGCACACCAGCAGGAACTGAACGATTTGGCCAATGATATGCCGCAGGTAGTGTGGATGGCGGCAGCCGACGGAACTGTTTATTATTACAATGATCGGTGGCCGATTTCTCAAGTGCTGTCAAACATGCGGATGGCACATGGGCCTGGCAGGCCATGTTGCACCCCGATGATTTGCAGGCCACCATTGATGCCTGGGGCAAAGCCGTGGCCGAAGGCTCCATTTATCAAATAGAGCACCGGATACAAATGAAAGACGGCACTTATCGCTGGTATTTAAGCAGGGCTTTTCCTAAAAAAAATAAAAAAAGCATCGTGCTTAAATGGCACGGCACAGCCACCAATATTGACGATGTAAAAGTGGCTAAAGAAAAAATTGCCGATCAGGAAGAGCAGTTGCGCATTGCGGTAGAAGGCGGTGGCTTAGGGCTTTTCGATTTTTATCCGCAATCGGATAAGCTTGTATGGTCGGAGCGCACAAAAGAAATATTTGGCCTGTCGCCTGGCGCCGCCATTACCCACGATATGTATTTAAAAAGCCTGCACCCCGATGACCGCGAACGATCAAGGTTTGTAGCGCAGCAGGCCATGCAGCCCGGGCATGGCGGTGTATATGAAAATGAATACCGCATTAATGGTATCGAAGACGGAAAGCTGCGCTGGGTGCGTACCAAAGGCAAAATAACTTTTGATAGTGAAGGCCGTGCTTGTCGTTTCACCGGCGTTGTACAGGACATTACCGAACAAAAAAGGGCGGAGGAAGCCCTGGCTTACCGCAAAGCCTTGCTGGAAGCGCACAACCAGGCAAGCTTTGATGGTATTTTGCTGGTAGATACGCAGGGAAAAATTCTTTCGTGCAACCAGCGCTTTGCCGAGATATGGAGTATGCCTGCGGAAATTATCAGCGCACAGAATGATGAGGCTGCACTTGCTTTTGCCATCACGCAGTTGGTGCATCCGCAGCAGTTTATTGAAAGAATAAGATACCTCTATGCGCATCCGGCCGAAAAAAGCGTTGACATACTGGAATTGAAAGATGGAAAAATAATTGAACGTTATGGCTATGCCGTTAAAAGCGAAGAAGATAGCTATTATGCATGGTCGTGGATTTTCAGAGATGTTACCAAACAGAAAAAAGCTGAAACGGCTATTAAAGAAAGCGAAGAGCGCTTCAGGATTATTGCCAATGAAGCGCCGGCGTTCATATTTATTGCCGGTGAAAATGCAGCAGTAGAATTCTTAAATAAAACCTGGCTTGAGTTTGTAGGGTGCAGTGCCGAAGATGCCAATGGCCGTGCCTGGACAACCATTACTCACCCCGATGATGTGCCACTGGTAAATGAAACCTATACCCATGCTTTTAATGAACGAAAGCCATATACACTCGAAGTAAGGCAAAAGGGAACAGAAGGCGTTTATCGCTGGATTTTGTGGAAAGGCATACCGCGGTTTTTAACCAATGGCCAGTTTATTGGCATGATGGGCATAGGCATGGATATTGACGAACGCAAACGTGCCGAAAGCGAATTAAAAGGCATTAAAGAACAACTGGAGTTGACCTTGCGTAATGTGCCGTCGGCCATTTATCTTTTCAGTAAAAAAGGCGATCTTCTTTTTGCAAACAACAGGGCGGCCAAGCTATTGGGTTATAGTACCGCAGAAGAATTAATGCAGGAGAAGGATTATAAAGCATTAAGAAAAAAATTAGTAGAAAATTTTGAACTGTGCAATGAAAAAGGCGAGATAGTAAGTGCCGATCAAATGCCTACGGTAAAAGCAATGACTACCGGCAGGCGTGTGGAAGAGGTAGTGCAGATTATAAACCACAGCACGCAAACGCCCACATGGCTATTGGCCAAAGCCGAGCCTATGTTTAATGAGCAAGGCCAACTGGTACTGGTGCTTTCATCTTTTACAGATATAACCATTCAAAAAAAATCGGAAACAGCTATACGCAAAAGTGAAGAGGCTTTTCGCCAATTGGCCGATCTGGTGCCGCAGATTATATGGACATCAAAACCAGATGGGTTTCTGGATTATTACAACAAAAGATGGTACGACTACACAGGCTTTGAAGAAGGCTATGGCGATCAGAGCTGGCTGCCTATACTGCACCCCGATGATGTGCAGCTATGTCTCGACACCTGGTACCACTCAGTGCGCACCGGCGAGCCTTACCAAATAGAGTATCGTTTTAAAGAAAAAGAAACCGGCAGCTATCGCTGGTTCCTGGGCAAGGCCATTCCTATAAAAGATGAGGGCGGAAAAATAATCAAGTGGTTTGGCACCTGCACCGACATTCATGAGCAAAAAACTTTTTCGGAAATACTAAGCCAGCAGGTGGCGCAGCAAACAGCGCAATTGCAGGAAGCCAACCAGGAGCTACTGCATTACAACGAAGAACTGGAGCAGTTTGCTTATGTAGCATCGCACGACCTGAAGGAACCGGTACGGAAAATTTTAACGTATATCAGCTTTATTGAAAACAGACTGGGTGGAGAAGAGCAAACAGAAATAAAAGAATACATAGGTAAAATAAGCGCATCTGCACGGCGCATGAGCAACCTTATAACTGACCTGCTCGATTACTCCCGTATAGAAAGCGAAACGGAATTAGAAGCGGTGGACCTCAACGAGATTGTAAAAGAAGTAGTGGTAGACCTGGAACTGGTAATACAACAGAAAGAAGCAGCCGTGCAGCTTTCTTTATTGCCTAAAATATATGGCATACCGGTGCAGATGTCTCAACTGTTTTATAATCTTATTCATAATGCCATTAAATTCTCGAAGCCTGGTACACAACCAAAAGTAGAACTCAATTGCAGGCTCATTAGCGATAAGGAATTATTAAAACAGCAAGGGCTTGCTGCCGGTACTGCATATTACCAGATAGATGTACAAGACAACGGTATTGGTTTTTCACAAGAACATTCGGAAAAGATATTCACTATTTTTCAACGCCTGCATACCAAAAGCAAATACGAAGGCACGGGCATTGGGTTGGCGCTATGCCGTAAAATTGCGCATAAGCATGGTGGCAACCTTATAGCCTTTTCCGAGCCGGGCATTGGTACAACAATGTGTCTTTTTTTACCGGTAAACTCTTAATTGCCGGAATTAGTGCAGCATGCATAAATAATGTTTTCGGTTTTACCTATAGTTTTATGTTTCATGAAGAATCAACCTTTTATAGTTGTTGTGGATAACGATCCGGACGACTGCGCATTTATAAGCCACTCCTTTGCACAGGTAAATAACAACTGTCACATACAATTTTTATCCAGCGGCTTTGAGCTGCTTGATTTGCTGACAATGCTTGAGCCCGAAGAACAGCCGGATTTGATTGTGCTGGATTATAATATGCCCGAACTGAACGGCAAAGAAACAGTAGCACAGATCAAAGACAATCCTTTTATTTCGCACATACCGGTACTCATCTACTCTACCAGCGTTACCGCCGCCATGCGGAAAGAACTTGCCAGTTTTAAGGTGCTGAACTGCATTGAAAAAAGCACCAGCGAAGATAAACTGATAGAGCAGGCAAGGTATTTTTTAGAACTGGTGGAAGCATGTAGCTGATTTTGACAGGTTACAGTTTTTTAAAATCAGGCTTTACTAACGTTCAGCATCAACCGGAAATATTCAGGCTGCAATGCGAAGCTTAAGTGCTTTCTTTTAAAAATATAAAAACAATAAACCGGCTATGCTGCCTTGTTATAAGCAGCATAGCCGGTTTGTTGTTTTTACTGGGTTTAACGTATAAAATAGGGAAAGCTTACACTGGCCGGTAATTTATAAAAACAATCACTACTTGCTCTGTGCCGTTGCCTGCTGCTTCAGCATCGCTTCAATCTGATTCATCCTGGCATATAGTGTCTTTTGTTTTTCTTTCCATTCCGCCATTTCGCTTTTTAAACTATCGAGTTCTTTTTTCTGTGCATCAATAATTTGCTGCTGCTCTTTTATAGCCTCGGTTAAAACCGGAATAACAGTGCTGTAAGCTACAGAGTAATAACCGGTGACAGAATCTTTACGAACGGCTTCCGGTAAAATGCTTTCCAGTTCCTGCGCAATAAATCCTATTTGTTGCTGCTTGTCAAAGTTCATAGCCGGAAACTCGGCGCTGCGCCAATTGTACGCCACGCCACGCATGTGCACCACTTTATCCAATGCATTTTGCAGTTGCGTTACATCCTTCTTAAAGCGGGCATCCGATACATTGCTGTAGGCGCCTACACCTGCTACCGAGCCATTTACATGCAGCTTGTAAGTTGGATTATTGGTGCCAATGCCCACGTTGCCATTGCCTTTAATGCGCATGTTTTCGTAAAATGCATCGCTGCTGCCATAGCCAAACGCAATATCGGCACCGGCATAATCGGAATAGAATTGAAACAGCCCGCTTTGTACACCAATACCATAATGTGTATTATTGCCTGCGGTGTAAAAAGAAACCTTGCCCCCCAGCTTGTTTTTAAAGCTTAACGCCTGTGATGGGTAAGGCGTGCCGATACCTACATTTACATCGCTTACTCCTGTGCCTACACCTTCCGAAGATCCCAACACCACGCAATTACTGCATCCTGCCATTGCATTGGCGCCAATGGCAGTGGCATTTACCTGATTAGAATAAATTGTGGTAGCCCGAAAACCAATGGCTGTATTTTGACTGCCACTTACATTTTCAAAAAGGGTACCGCTTCCTATGGCGGTATTGTCTACACCGATGGTATTCTGATGCAGGGCATTAAGGCCGGTGGCTGTATTATGATTACCGGTGGTATTTCTATACATAGAGTTAAAGCCAACCGAAGTGTTGTTGGAGCCGGTAGTATTGTTAAACATTGCCTGGCCGCTTACAGCCGTATTGTAATTGCCGGTAATGGAAAGTGCCAGGGCATTGGCTCCAAAAGCAGTATTGGCATCTGCTTTATTTACATTTAAAGCGCCGCGGCCAAAAGAGGTACCAAGTGTAGTAGGACTTATATGCCCGGCTGCAATATTAAATACCCTGAAATTAAGCGGTTGTCCATCGGTTGTGCCTATAAAGCTGGAGGCTGGGTTGCCGGCGTTGCCCGTCAGTTTCCACCCGTTGTTTGCAGGTGCCAGCATTTGCCATGAACTGCCGGTGTAATAATAGAAACCTGCTGTATTATCAGTTTGATACACCATAAGGCCCGCAGTGGGCGAAACGATAGAAGCCCGTTGTGCTTCCTTCATACGGGGCATCAGAAAGCCACGGTCGGTAGAGTTAAGATCGAGCAATGCGCTACTGCTGGGCTGTGCGGTGCCTACCGCTACCGCACCATTTCCTTTTATGCGCATGGTTTCATTAAAAGCAAAGCTGCTGCCATAGCCAAAGGCAACATCAGCGCCAGCAACATCCGTATAAAATTGAAGCAAACCGCTTTGCAGCCCGATACCGTAATGCGTATTATCGCCGGGTGTGTAAAAAGACATTTTGCCTCCTAAGTCATTGCCGAAGCTTAGCGGATGTGTAGGCGCTGTAGTACCAATGCCTACATTTACGCTGGCTGTAGCGCCATTTACACCGGCAACAGACCCCAACACCAAACAGTTGTTGCAAGCTGCGCTGGCATTAGCGCCTACGGCTGTTGCGTTATAGATAAGACCCGAAGATGGGCCAGCCAAATATCCGATGCCTGTGTTCAGGTTACCATCAGTTGTATTGATAAGTGCGCCGCTTCCAATGCCTGTATTGTGTTTGCCGGTGATAATATTGTACAATGCACTTGCGCCAACGCCGGTGTTCGAAAAGCCGGTAGTATTTTTTGTCAAACTCTGATAGCCAATGGCAGTGTTGTGCAAGCCCGATGCTGTATTGCTCATGCCTGCCTGATAACCCCAGGCCGTGATGCTGCCTGCCTGCGCACTGAGCAGGCCCGCCGGTTGGTTAGACACTTTAAAACGCAGCGGCCTGTTGTCTGTAGTGCCTATAAAGCTGTTCATGGAGTCGAGGCCGGCATTGCCGGTTGGCAGCCATCCGTTAGGGTTAACCATCTTCCATGCGCTGCCGGTGTAGTAATAAAACCCTGGTGTGCCATTGGTTTGATAAACCATAAGGCCGGCAGCAGGCGAGCTGATGGCACTGCGCTGCGTTTGTGTTAGCCGCGGCATCAGAAAACCTTTATCTGTGGCAACTACATCCAGTTGCGCACTTTTGTTAGGTGTGGTAGTGCCAATGCCTACCTGCGCTTCGGCTTTATGGAGTGATAATAAAAGGGTTAAGGCGGTGAGTACCTTTTTCATAAACAGTGGTTTTGGTTGTATGTGATTTTTATAATTTGATGATTGTACTATTGATGCTTTTGCCATCTTCTAAAAGCACCTGTACGGTGTACATGCCCGCTACAAGGTTTTGTAAAGACAGTATATGTTGGAGGGTGCCGCCTAAAGCCCTGGCGCTGATAAGCGTGCCGCTTGCATTATACAGGCTGATTGCTTTAATAGCCGCAGCAGATTTTATGATGATATGATCACGTGCAGGATTGGGAAAAACAGAAAAGCCGGTAGTTGATGGCAAAGCTTTTGGTGAAGCAAATTCAGTAAAAGAAGCAGTTGCTGCTTTTAATGCTGTTCCTTTAGCCAGTGTAATTTCCGAAAGGGAAACATTACTAAGATTAGCTACCGTAACGAAGTTTTTGGCAGCATCTCTTGTAACGTTGCTGGTGTATGGTGTCCATGCAGTACCGTTATATACATGCAAGGCAAGGTCTGTTTCAGCTATGCTGTTTAGTTCGGCATCTCTGTAATAAAAGCTGATGGTGCCGCTAAATGCAGTAACCTTGTTTGCCAGCTTAAACACTCTTTTTATATAGGGCTTGGATAATGCAAAACCGGCGGCAGTATTACGTGTCAGCATGTTGGCGCCGGTTAAGATAAATGGTGCAGAAGGCTTTAATCCAAGGCTGTCTACACTGAATTCTGTTTGGGCACTGATGTAAATTTGTGTTCCTGAATTAATAGAAATGCCCGACTGCGCACTTGCCTGAAAAAAGGTAAATAACAGCGGCGCAATTACACTGAGCAGTTTGGTCATGGTTTTAGTTTTGCATGCTGAACAGACAGTTTTTGATTTATGAACAAAATGAAATTGTCTGCCTGCATCGTTAGTTTGGTATATTGATGATACAATGACGGAGCAAAACTATAATTGCATTTTATTTTTGTACCGGTAAACTAACCGAGTCGTAAAAATGCCAATTCGAGTGGTCGAATTTTATGTATAAGTGGATGGATGGTTTGCGACAGCGTGGGTACAGCTATTATATTCTGCAATTAAAGTGCTGCTTTAAGATGCCTGGCGCGACTTGGGTTGTTTTCAATCTAACTCTTTATTTGGATGAGATCTGGTGGGCACGTCTACTAACGCAGAATGGTCTTTTAGATGAATGCCTGTTAATTGCAACTGCAAGGCTTCTGTACACAAATAAAAAATTTTTTGTGCCGCTACATCTAATGGCAACCCATCAGGCCGGATATTGGAAATGCAATTTCTTTTTTCATCGGTAATGCCTATAGCCGGCGCATAAGTAACATAGGCGCCAATGCTGTCACTGGCACTTAAGCCCGGTCTTTCACCAATCAGCATCACCGTTAATTTTGCGCTTAGTAAAGCGCCTATTTCATCGCCAACAGCCACCCGGCCTTGCTGCACCAGGCAAAGCGGCGCCAAAGAAACAGGTGCGGATTGTAATAGCGGAATAAGATATTTTAATAAATTTACAGCGAGCCGGTTGATAGCGGTGGCCGATAATCCATCAGCCAAGATGATGGCCACATCGGCAGGCTGACAACCCGCCTGTATCAGTGTATCCGCAGAAGCCTGATCCAGCCTTCTGCCCAAATCAGGCCGTTGCAGATATTGCAATCTTTCGGCGGCCTGGCTATGCAGTAAAAAAAGCGGCAGGCCAAATGCATTTAAATCATTGATTAGAGGGGCTGTTTGCAACGATGAATGTACGGCATCACGGGCATGCGCATGCGCTAATTTAAACGCCAAAGACTCTTTGGCCGGAACTGCGGTGCCTGCCCTGCCCAATGCAATACGTGCTGCCGTAAAGGCTTTTAATGCAACCCATGAATCGGTTTGCGATCCCGAAGAAGATATGTCATTTGCTTCTTCATTCATTCTAACAAGTTGTTGAATTTTCCTAATAGCCTATGTCCTTTGTGTACCGGTAATAATTTTCCGGCTTCGTCCATGATGCCTTGCTGCACCAGCCATGCCTCAAACTCCGGTGCAGGTTTTAAGCCTAACACTTTACGCACATATAATGCATCATGAAAAGAAGTGGATTGATAGCCGAGCATAATATCATCGGCACCGGGCACACCCATTACAAAATTGCAACCGGCTACTGCCAATAGTGTAAGCAGATTGTCCGTATCATCGCTATCGGCTTCGGCATGATTGGTATAACAAACATCTACACCCATTGGCAGGTGCAGCAGCTTGCCGCAGAAATGATCTTCCAGTGCGGCTCTTATAATTTGCTTGCCGTCAAACAGATATTCAGGCCCGATAAAGCCCACTACGGAATTTACAAGCAGCGGTTTAAAATGCCGGGCAACCGCATAAGCCCTTGCCTCGCAGGTTTGCTGGTCTGCGCCTTCATGCGCACCGGCCGATAAAGCACTGCCCTGGCCGGTTTCAAAATACATCACATTATTGCCAGCCGTGCCGCGGTTTAATGATAAAGCGGCATCGTATGCCTCTTGCAATAAAGCCAGGTTTACGCCAAAGCTGCTGTTTGTTTTTTCCGTACCGCCAATAGATTGGAATACCAAATCAACCGGAGCCTTTTGCATCAGTTGCAAGGTGGTGGTTATATGGCACAGCACGCATGATTGGGTAGGTATATCAAACTTTTGCCGCAAATCATCCAGCATGTAAAGCAATTTGCTTACCGCAGCAGGGCTATCAGTAGCGGGGTTAATGCCAATTACCGCATCACCACTGCCATAAAGCAAACCATCTATTATAGAAGCCGCAATGCCTTTAACATCATCGGTTGGGTGGTTGGGTTGCAGGCGCACCGAAAAGCGTCCTTTGAGGCCAATAGTATTTCTGAATTTTGTAACAACCGTACATTTTTTTGCAACGCTGATCAAATCCTGGTTGCGCATCAGCTTGCTTACTGCTGCTGCCATTTCGGGTGTAAAAGCCGGTGCAAGGTTTTGCAATGTTATTGTGCCGGCTTCATCGCTCAACAGCCAGTCCCGTAAACTGCCTGCAGTGTGCGAACTTATTTTTTGAAAAGCAGCATTATCATGCGTATCTATAATGAGCCGTGTAATTTCATCGTGCTCGTAAGGAATGATAGCTTCATTTAAAAAAGTTTTCAGCGGCACATCGGCAAGTGCCATTTGCGCTGCCACACGTTCTTCGTAGGTGGTGGCTGCAAGCCCGGCCAATGCATCGCCGGAGCGAAAAGGCGAGGCTTTGGCCAGCAGCGTTTTTAAATCGGGAAAGTGGTAAACAAAGTTGCGTATGGTACAGCGGTAGCTCATGCTTCGGAAACGCTTTGCGCTATTGAATTTATTTGGGTAAACGATGCATCTGCCGATACCTGCTGCTTGTGCCTGCCGCTTATAAAAAAGAGCAGGAAAACAAAAGCCAGGCCTCCAAAAAACAGAAAGCTTAAAAACGTATAATAGTACACGATGGATAGCAGCGCCACAACCGACAGCGTTAAAGCTATTGCGGGAAAATAAGGATAAAGCGGCGCTTTGAACGGGCGGTATAAGTGCGGCTCTTTTTTGCGCAGCACAAACAAGCTAACCATGCTGATGATATACATAACCACCGCACCGAGGGTGGAGAGAATCACCAGCTTACTTGTGTCGAAATAATACAGGGCCACAACACCAGCCAGCCCGCCAATAAGAAGCGCCCAATGCGGGGTTTTGGTTTTTTTGTGTACACCGGATAAAAAAGAAGGCAGGTAACGGCTACGGGCAAGCGCAAATATCTGTCGCGAATAAGAAATAATAATGCTGTGAAAAGAAGCGATCAGTCCAAACAAACCAATACCGGCAAAGAGTTTGGTGAGACTGGCCTCTTTGCCTAAAACCATAGCAATAGATTCGGGTAAAGGATAATCTATGCCGGATAAGGCTTTCCAGTTGCCGATGCCGCCGGTAAGGATCATTACGCCTAATGCCAGCAAGGTAAGGGTTAGGATGCCAGAGATGTATCCTTTGGGAATATCTTTTTTAATATCCCGCACTTCTTCGGCCACCATCGCTACGCCTTCGATACATACATACAACCAAAGCGCAAAAGGCAACGCAGCAAATACGCCTACCCAGCCGGCAGGCAATCCATCCTGCAAAAAGTTGTTCATCTTAAATGATGGTGCAATGATGCCCATGTACAATAACAATTCGCCAACGGCGAGTAGTGTAACTATGAGTGAAATGGCCGCCGACTCTTTAATGCCCAACAAATTAATTCCGGTAAAAAAAACATAGCAAACGACAGCCGTTGCCAGTACCGGAAGCGAAGGATACAAAAAATGTACATAGCTGCCCAGCGCGAAAGCAATGGCCGGTGCGGCAAATAAAAACTCAATTAGTGTAGCGTAGCCTGCCACCAATGCAGCGCCTGGCCCCAATGCACGAAAGGCATACGCAAAAGGGCCGCCGGCATGCGGTATGGCAGCGGTAAGCTCGGTAAAAGAAAAGATAAATGTGATGTATAAAACGGTTATCAGCAGCGTGGCGGCCAAAAAGCCAACGGTGCCGGCTACGCCCCAACCATAGTTCCAGCCAAAATACTCGCCGGAGATGACCAGCCCAACGGCTATGGCCCAGATATGAACAGGTTTGAGTGCTTTCTTAAGTGCAGGTGCAGACGAAGTTGTTTGTGTTTTCATTTTGCATTAGTAAAATACAGCATCAAAAGGAGTTGCCGAAATCTGATTTCCTATTTTAAATTATAATACGCCTTTTTCAAACGCAGTTGGATTTGCAATTTTGTTTTTACATATTTATACTGGCTTACAGCCATTCAGGATGATTGCATAGAACACATACATAAATAACCCGATGTTGTAGCAAAGAAAAAAGGGAACGCAACTTTTCTCAACCTTATTTTAAACCATTACGCCATGCGAAGTATGCTGATGTTTATTGCTATTAGTTGCAGCACATTTACCGCCACCGCACAAAGCGTAAAGACGGAATTATATGACCTGGTAAAAAGCCTGCTCTACGATAGCACCGGTTTTGAAAATGTAGGCGACTGGGGTGTGGGCAATCCTAAAAAGTTTGCGGTAAAATGGAAGGCCGACCGCATAGAAATGAGCCCCGATACAAGTATTAATTTTTTCAGAATGGGCACTGCCGATGTTGTGATTGGTGGCCGCAGCTTGGTGCAGGCTTCGGGCAAGCCGGTAGTGTGGACATTGATGCTTAAAGGCCCGCGGATGGGCTATGCTTCTTTCAGCATGATCTCTTCGCAAAGCAATGACCTGCATCCAAAATATACCATTGATTCCATTTTTGGCAAAAGGCCTTTCACGGCAAAGCTGCTTCGCAGCTGCGATGCACAGCCTTTTGCGGGCTATTATTACTACGAGGTAAAATTGCCCAAAAAAGATCTGGCATTCATTAAAATAAGCTGGCTTACTACCAGCACCGGTACGGCCCTGCGTATAGACGGTTATGATAGCTGGAGTAATTATGCCGTAAAATTGGCCTGCCCGAAATAGGGTTTTTAAAAAACTGTTTCGCTGTATCCTTTACCTTGCCATAAGAGAATTTAAAGATATGGAAGTACAAAAAGCTTACAACGCCTGGGCAGCCCAATACGACACAAATGAAAACAAAACCAGAGACCTTGAAGCAATTGCTTTAAGAGCAATTTTAAAAGGCATTTCTTTTAATGCCTGCCTCGAAATTGGTTGCGGCACCGGCAAGAATACGGCATGGCTGCTGACAAAAGCAGAGCATGTTACAGCCGTAGATCTTTCGGACGAAATGCTTGCCAAAGCACAGGCTAAAATCAATACTGAAAAGGTGCAATTTCATCAGGCAGACATTATGCAGGAGTGGAAGTTTGCAGACAGACCTTTTGATCTGGCAACATTCAGTCTGGTGCTGGAGCATATTGAAGACCTCGATGCCATTTTTCAAAAGCTTGCTAAAGCCATAGCGCCTAACGGTTATGTATATGTGGGCGAACTGTATCCGTTTAAACAATACACCGGTTCCAAAGCAAGGTTGAAACGGAAGAAGGTGTGCAGGCAGTTACTTGCTTCAATCATCATATTACCGATTTTACCGGTGCCGCACAAAAAAGCGGATTTGAAATAGTGCGTATAGAAGAATGGTTTGATGATGGGGACAGGGCTAAAATTCCAAGAATTTTGACTTTGCTGTTTCAGAAAAAATAACCGGCGCATGCCCGAACTGCAAGGGCTGAAAAGTAATCGCCATAAAATTTTGGTCAACGGGCCAGTACAGGCCGGGCTTTGCAATGCTTACATTTGTTCAAACTATAGTTGCTGAATGGCCGGTTATTTTCCCGTACTTCAAATTTCCACTGCCGCATCGAACATGCCGTTCGAAATTCATACTATGCAATGGATAGAACAAGCCCGCAAACAACAAATTGCAGTGCCGCACCGGCACAACTATTTTACTATTGTTTGGATAAAAAAAGGTTCGGGTACGCACCTGATTGATTTGCACGAATACGCCATTACGGCCGACGCTATTTATTGCATTACACCGGGACAAATACATTTGCTGAAAGCCGATGAAGGCACTGATGGTTATGTCATTTCTTTTACCACCGATTTTTTTCAATCCGATAATCACTTCGATTTACTTTTCGACAGCGGGCTGTTTTATACATGCTCCGCACCATCTGTAATGGAAGCAGCGCCCGATATGCGGAATGACCTGGAAGATATAGCGCAGAAAATGATAAAGGAATTTGAAAATTTCTTTCTGTTGCGTTCCGAAATTCTGAGAGGCTATCTTAAAATTTTTCTGATTTACCTTACCCGCCGGTACACGCAGGCAAAACCGGATGTGCATCATTCTAAAAACATATCGCTGGTAAAAAGTTTTTTCGAGCTTCTGGAAAAGCATTTTACAACCAAAAGAATGGTAGCCGATTATGCCGCAGAACTGGCGCTTACGCCTAATTATTTAAACGAGGTAGTGAAGAAAATATCCGGCTTTCCTGCCAGCGAGCACATTAAACAAAGAGTGGCGCTGGAGGCTAAGCGCCATGCCGCTTACTCCGATATGAATATGAAGGAGATTGCTTATAAGCTTGGCTTTGACGATATAGCGCATTTCAGCAAATATTTCAAAGCCGCTACCGGCGCCAATTTCACCGAGTTTAAAAGGAATACTTTAATTCAGGCAGATGCAATGGCAAGGTAACAGAGCAGCGGTTCAGCAGCTTTATACAAATTATATTTGTACCACATGGCCGAAAATGAAAATAAAACAGTTTGGTTGGTAGACCCTGTGCACACCCGCATCCGGTTTGAAGCAAAGTATTTGTTGATGACTGCTGTTTCGGGCTGGTTTACACAGTTTGAGGGCGCTGTGGTGGCACCTGCCGAAGGCTTTGCCGGCAGTAAAATACAATTGACGGTTTATACACATTCGCTTTTTACAGCCAATGAGCAACGTGACGGCCACCTGCGATCTGCCGAGTTTTTTGATACGTCAAATTTTCCCATACTCACGTTTGTGTCAAGCGCTGTTATAACAGCAAACGATAAAGCAAAAGTAACAGGCGAGTTATGTATTAAAGGTGTAACCCGCACGGTAGATTTTGAAGCAACATTTATCGGAATATGTCACGACCCGATGGGCAATATAAAAGCCGGTTTTGAAATAATGCTGGCGCTTAACCGCAAGGATTACGATATTAGCTGGAACCAGACTTTTGATAAATCAGGCATTTTAATTTCGGATGAAGTAAAAGTATTTTGCGATGTGCAACTGCTGCGCATGCCTGCAGTTTCGTCTTAATGCTGTTTTCAATTATATTAGAACGATGCAACAGCACCTGCTCGAATTTCCCAAAGAAGGATCTACATACACCTCAAACAGCCAAACCGTGCTGGATGCGGCTATAGCTGCGGGTATTCCTGTTTTTCATGTATGCGGCGGCAAGGCCAAATGCTCTACCTGCAGGGTGCTGGTACTCGAAGGTTTGGAGCAATTAACGCCGCCCAATAAAAAAGAGCTGGCGCTGCACCGGCATGTATATTTTCCGCCTAATGTGCGGCTGGCCTGCCAGACAAGGTTAACGGGCGGGCCGGTGAGGCTCAGAAGAATTATTCAGGATGAAAGCGATGTTGGCCTGTACATTGGCCATGCGGAAGGCACATCTGACGAACAGCTTGGCGAAGAAAAAGAAATGGTGCTGTTTTTTCTGGATATCCGAAACTTTACACAGTTTGTAGAAACGCACCTGGCATTTGACGTCATTCATATTGTGCGCAAGCTTTTTTCTTTATTTAATAATATCATTCAGGCTAACGGCGGCCATATAGTAGAAACAACCGGCGATGGTTTGTATGCCGTATTTGGATGCGAAGGTGGCAAGGTGGTAAGTGTGCAGGCCGCCGTTGCGGCGGCGCTTGGCATCCTGAGGGAGATGGAGGGATTGAGTGATGCTTATTTTGAAAAATATTTTTCACGCTCCCTGCAGGCAGGCATCGGCTTGCATGTAGGCCAGGTAATCAGTGGTACCATACGCATCGGTACTGAAGAACACATGGTGGTGATGGGACATCCGGTAAATGTGGCCTCCCGCCTGCAAAGCGCCACCCGCGAACTGAATAACAGTTGCGTGGTTTCTGCACAGGTGCATGAATTGCTTGCTGCCGATATGCAAACAGATGCTTGTGCACATATTCGTGTAAAAGGGGTGAACGATGAATTAAAAGTATTTCTCTTGGGTAAATCATTTACAGCCGTAAAGGAATCCTGATATTCAAAATCGAGTATTTCGACAACAAGTTCCGTTATATCGCTATTTACCGGCTTGCCGCAAGCATCGAAATTTGCTTTTGTATTCAAACAATCAAAATCAAATACAATGGCAACTATTAAATGGACAATTGATCCCGCTCACTCAGAAGTTTTATTTAAAGTAAAGCACCTGATGATTACAACCGTAACCGGTTATTTTAAAAAATTCGATCTGCAGGTAGAAACCGTTTCGGAAGATTTTGCTACGGCACATAAAATAGCCTTCACTGCCGATGTCAATTCTATTGATACCAATAATGCTCAAAGAGATGCCCATCTTAAATCAGCAGATTTTTTTGATGCAGAAAAATATAATCAGCTAACATTTACTGGCAAAACTTATGCAGACAGCGGCGATGAGGCTACGCTTACCGGCGATCTTACTATCCGCGGCATCACTAAGCCGGTTACTTTAAAAGTTGATTTTGGCGGTATTGTGGTCGATCCTTATGGCAATACCAAAGCCGGCTTTACAGTAGCAGGTAAAATAAGCCGGAAAGAATTTGGCCTTACCTGGGGTGCCGTTACCGAGGCCGGGCATGTAGTGGTGGGCGATGAAATTAAGATTCATGCCGAAGTGCAACTGATAAAAGAAACGGCATTGGTTAACGCTTAATCAATAATTATGGAAGACAAAATTTTAGGCCTGCATCATATTACCGCTATTGCAGGCAGCGCACAGCGCAATTATGAATTTTATACCAAAGTGCTGGGATTAAGGCTGGTAAAAAAGACCGTCAACTTTGATGACCCCGGCACCTATCATTTTTATTATGGCGATGAAACAGGCACGCCTGGCTCTATCCTTACTTTTTTTCCATGGCAGGGCATACGGCCCGGACGCACCGGCACCGGCATGGCTACGGAAATCGGTTATTCGGTACCGTTAGGAAGCCTGCCGTTTTGGAAAGAGCGCTTTCAGCAATTTAATGTAAAGCATGGAGCGGAAGCAGAACGTTTTGGCGAACGCTATATTTCCTTTCAGGATCCTGATGGCTTGCAGTTGAATCTTATTGAACCAAAGAATGCAGACCTTAGAAAGCCGTGGCTGAAAGATGAAATTGCCGAAGGCGTGGCAACAAAAGGCTTTCACAGTGTTGTGCTTAGTTTAAAAAATATGGATGCAACTGCCGCTGTGCTCGCCGATATTTTCGGATACCGCTTTACAGCGCAGGAAGGTAGCAGGCATCGCTTTGTTACCGATGCTATAGATACGGCTAATATTGTGGATATTGATGTAGCACCCAATGGGCAGCAAGGCATCAATGCAGGCGGCACCAATCATCATGTGGCCTTTCGTGTAAAAGACGATGCCGTGCTGATGGCTTTTCGCGAAAAAGTGCGCCGTGCCGGTTTGCACATTACCGAAAAAATAGACCGTAATTATTTTTATTCGCTTTACTTCCGCGAGCCGGGTGGCGTTTTGTTTGAGATCGCTTCCGACAATCCGGGCTTTGCGGTTGATGAAGCGGTAAGCGAACTGGGTACGCACCTGATGCTGCCGGCACAATACGAAAGCAGCCGCAAACAAATAGAAGAAGTGCTGCCGGTGTTAAGTGCTTAAGTTTTTATTTAAAATAAAGCAATGGAAGAAATACAACTTAAACTGGATGAGCAAGGGCGTGGAGCTTTTTGCATTTTGGAAGGCGGCGAAGAATGGGGTAAAATGGAAATATCTGTAACAAGCAAAATGCTTACCGTTTACCATACCGAAGTAGTGCCGGAAGCAGAAGGCCGCGGCTTTGCTAAAAAACTGTTGGAAGCAATGGTAAGCCATGCCCGCAACCACGGACTTAAAGTGCTGGCGCTTTGTCCCTTTGTGCAGGCACAGTTTAAACGCAATCCGGAGGCTTATACCGATATCATACAAACAAGGCAGCCATAGTAGTGAGATAGTAGTTACTTGGAGCTTTCAAAACTTTGTACAGTAATCATCATTCGCAATATTTAATTTTTTATAATTGGTGATGCACCAAAAAAGTATTATTACCGCAGGAAAAGAGGCAACAGCCGGTAGCAAAGTGCTCATTTTATTGCATGGGCGGGGTGGGAGTGCAGCCGATATTATGTCGCTGGCCGCACACTTGCAGGTAAGTGCATTTACATTAATAGCGCCACAGGCCACCAATCATACCTGGTATCCTTATTCTTTTTTAGTGCCACCTGATCAAAACGAGCCTTGGCTTTCTTCTGCACTGGCTTTGTTGACGAGTGTGGTAGAAGATTTGTATAAAAAAGGTGTTTCATCCCGAAATATTTACTTTCTGGGTTTCTCGCAAGGCGCTTGTTTAACGCTGGAGTTTGTAGCCCGCAATGCTACAAAATGGGGCGGTGTGGCGGCCTTTACCGGCGGGTTGATCGGCGATAAAATTTATGCAGGAAATTACGGCGGCGATTTTGATGGCACGCCTGTTTTTATCGGCACCAGCGACCCCGATCCGCATGTGCCGGTAACAAGAGTGCATGCTACTGCCGATGTTTTAAAAAGCATGCATGCTGCCGTTACCACAAAGGTTTATCCGGGCATGGGGCATACCATTTTGCAGGATGAAATAGACGAAGTAAATAAACTTTTATTTCATGTTTGATGTGATGCGTTTATACGGCAATGTGTTGCGGGTGGAAGACACTACAGGCAGTGGGCATTGAACAAAGAATCTTATACCGGCCAAAAGAAAATCTATATTGATAACCTTACCATAAAATCATCAAAGCAACAAACATGAAATCGCAGATATTCCCAAAATCGGAACGTGGCATTAAAGACGCAGGCTGGCTTAAAAGTAATTTCTATTTCAGCTTTAGCAGTTACAGCAATCCTATGCGCAGCGCCTTTGGTACGCTGCTGGCTTTTAATGACGATTTTGTGGAAAGTGGAAAAGGCTTTGGCATACACCCGCATGTAAATATGGAGATCATTTCTGTGTTGCTGAAAGGCAAAATGAACCATAAAGATACCATGGGTTACAGTACTACTATTGAAGCAGGCGGCGTGCAGATAATGAGTGCAGGCAGCGGGCTGCGCCACGAAGAATATAATATAGGCGATGATGAAGTAAATTTTCTGCAAATATGGATACAGCCCAAGCAGCAAAACATTACGCCACGGTATCAGCAACGTTCTTTTAAAAAGGAGCATTATACCAACAAACTGCAAACTATTGTTTGGGGCGAAGAAGGTTTAGATCATTGCTGGATAAACCAGAACACCAAACTATCGCTGGGCTACTTTGATGCGGCACAGGAGATTCAATATCATTTTCATCCGGTAAATAAATGCCTGTTTATATTTTTAATAGAAGGAAAAATACGGGTAGATGGAACGGATTTGCAGGAACGGGATGCAATTGGTGTGTGGGAAACCGGCACGGTGCCTGTTCATTGCGAAGCAGGTGCGTATTTTTTAATTATTGAAACGCCCGTTAATCAGAAATAGATCTCTTTTATTATAAGCTATTGCATTTGGTGAGGAAAAACATGGTATGCTATTAAGAAAAATTATACGAATGTTCTATTTCCTCAATAGCCTGATCAATTAAATCTTTGTTAACTGCTGTGTTAGCAATCCATGCATCGCTTTGTTTCTCCAGGGCAAATTCAAAAGCTTCGGTACCGTCGTTCCAATTGCTGATAGGCGTAAAATAAAAAGCGTGGCTTCTTTTTTCCATTTCGTAAACAATAGGACAGCCATCTACAAATAAGGTAATAAGATGCAAGTTTTGATTTTTTTCTTCCCTTTAAACAATTTAAATGCCATTTACCTGACAAGTTAACCGCAAAAGTTTTTTTATGCCTTTTCAGGGTTTAATTAACATTTCGCATTTCCATTGCCTGAATTATTTATGGATGGAAGACGTTTTAAAAACCTCCAATGTTGCACCTTTAAAGCCTGCATGTTTGCTCAACTTTATAAAATATAAAATTTTATATGTTTTATGAATATCTAAAAAATATTGAACTGAATTAAATAGCCATTATTTGCCAAACTGCAGCGGAATAATTTTTACACATTCTGATTATAACCACATTTATAGTAGCATGATGGTATCTGCAAGTTCGTTTTACTATTTATTGCTTATAGCCAAAAGAACCTACCTAAGCATAGTTAGGGGCTAATGCTTAAGGCGCTAATTCTCTTTGCCTTATCAGAAACAGAGTGGGTATTTTTGCTTGTCCTATCCTATAAAAACCTAAACCCCTATGCGCATCTCCACATCTTCACTTCACGAGGAGCTACGGCTGCAGGAGCTTTTTGCACATCAGATTCTCGATTCGCCTGCCGAGCAGGAGTTTGACGATCTGACAGAACTGGCCGCACATATTTTTGGTTGCCCTATAGCTGCCATTACCTTTATTGATGAAACGCGGCAATGGATAAAAGCTGCTAAAGGAATAGATGCAGGTTCTGTTGAAAGAGAAGACTCGTTTTGCACCTACACTATACAGCAAAACGAGGTGATGATGGTGCAGGATGCCACAAAGGATGAACGGTTTGCCCAAAACCGCTATGTAGCCGGCGAGCCCGACATCCGGTTTTATGCAGGCGCACCTATTGTTTCGAGCGGCGGCTTTAACTTAGGCGCTTTGTGTGTGGTAGATAAAACGCCCCGGGTGCTGGATGCCCGCCAGGTAGAAATGCTGCAAATTATTTCGCGACAAATATCCAAGCTGCTCGAACTGCGGCTGAAGAATATACAACTACAGGCTGCCGCTGCATCTGCCCTTCAAAAACATCAGGATCTGGTGCACCATACCATGATGCGTCATGAAAGAGAAAATTTTGATGTAAGCACGGCCTTGCACGAAGACCTGGCACAGGGGCTGGCTGCAACCAAGCTGTATCTGGAAATGGCAGAAGAAACCGGCTCGCCGTCTTTTATTACCAAAAGCAAGCAAAATGTAGCCAAGATGTTGGAAGATGCCCGCAGCCTTTCCAAGAAGTTGTTTCCTACCACACTTAAATATGGCTGTATTGCTGATATGCTGCAGCAGCAGTTGACCCAGTTTGAAAAATCAACAGGCATCAGCGTTAACCTGATATGCCCACGCCAAAAGGCTATGCACCCCGACCTGCATATTGTATTGTTTCGAATAGTGGAAGAGCAATTGAAAAATATCTGCACACATGCAGGTGCCACAAAAGTAGAAGTGACTATTTCAGAAAAAGAGGAGCTTATTCTTACTATAAGCGACGATGGCGCCGGCTTTGATATGCCTCATTTCAAGGCAGGCCATGGCCTGCGGTCCATTGCCTCACTTGCAGAATATTACGGCGGCAGGGTAGATATTCATGCCGCAGCTAAATATGGCTGTGTGCTTAAAATATATATGCCTGCGATGAAGATGGATGGCGATGCTGTTGCAGCAAGTGCTACACGGCTTACGCACCTCGAGCCTTTGCTGGCGCCGGAAACAATATCATATTTATAAAGGTTATAAAACAAGATTATTGAATAGGCTTTTTTACAAATATCGGCAAATAGCCTTGTGGCAATTATATAGCCGCACTGTCAATCGTCTTCAATACAGTACACCCTTTCTTTATATATCTCACCCTTAACCTTTTTTATAAAAATTGCTATCAATATCAACGTTGTTATAATTATGGCAACCTAATAGCCTGTGCAATGAAATAGTAGCCGGGAAAAACCATTTTTCTATTTCTTTAAAAACAAGCTTACTCCATAACTATCTACAACAATGATTTCTTGTTTCCAACGCTGCGGTTCCACTTATTGTTTACTTTGCACCGCTAAAAATATAAAAAGGCAAGGGCATGGAGGCAGCGAACCAGCATTATTTAATTACCGGCGGCGCCGGCTTTATTGGCAATAACTTAATTAAACAGCTCCTGCAAAATGCTGCAATAAACATTACCTGCCTCGATAATTTTGACCCGTTTTACAGCCCGCAGATAAAAGAGCAAAATATTGCCGGCTTTACCGCATCGGGCCGCTTCAAGCTGTTACGGGCAAATTTGGACGACATTACTATTGCGCAACTGCAGCAGCAGGTGCCGCAGCCCATTGATGCCATCATACATTTAGCGGCCCGTGCCGGTGTGCGGCCCAGCATTGCGGCGCCGTTGGCTTATCAGCAAACCAACATCATCGGCACACAAAAGCTGCTCGACTTTGCCGTGCAGCGTGGCATAAAAAAATTTGTATTTGCATCATCAAGCAGCGTGTATGGTGTAAATGAAAAATTGCCCTGGAATGAGGAGGAGCGCCTCTTGCCTATATCGCCTTATGCCATGACAAAGCTGGCAGGCGAAGGGTTGGGTCATGTGTACCATCACCTGTATGGCTTACAGTTCATAGCCCTGCGCTTTTTTACCGTTTATGGCCCCGGCCAGCGCCCCGATCTGGCCATTCATAAATTTACAAAAGCCCTATTGAAAGGCGAACCTATTACCTTTTACGGCGATGGCGGCACCAGCCGCGATTATACTTATGTAGATGATATTGTGGCCGGTGTAATAGCTGCTTTGCATTACTATGCTACGCCTTTTGAAATTATTAATCTGGGCAACCACCAAACTGTTTCTTTAAAAAATCTGTTAGCTGCGTTGGAAGAAGTAATAGGCAAAAAAGCTATCATTAATGTGCAACCCGAGCAGCCAGGCGATGTGCCGCATACTTATGCCGATGTAAGCAAAGCACAGCGGCTATTGGCTTACCAGCCGCAAACAAATTTGCACGCCGGCCTTGCACGCTTTTATGAATGGTTTTTGCAGCATCAGCCATTGCTTATGAAGTAACGGCAATGATGCTGCGAGCTAAGAAAATGAATAGCCTTAAAATCTGGCAACCTGTTTTAGTACTATTCATATAAAACTTAATAAGCAATACCTGCGTTTGGGGAAACTGTTTCCTGTGCTGTATGGCCGGATTTATAAACCACCAAACCCAATAGTATATAAGCGATCGTGGAGTACAGTCCGCTCAGCCAGAAAGGAAGCTTTGCTAAAAATAAAACCATAGAAAAAGGAAACCAAAGGCCTGCAGCCAACGGAACAAAACGTTGCCAGCCCTGAAGCCTGCGGGCTTTTATAGCTACAATGCCTGTTGCCAGCATCCAGATATTACTTAAGGGCCAGCAGCTATCAAAAATTCTGAACAGCGTGCCTTCGGATGAGGGCCTGATAATAACCCAGATATTCCAAACCTGAGCGCCGGTAAGAAAAATAGCTTGAATCAGTAAAATGATTCTTGCTGCTTTGGTAGTGCCAAATGCACCTCTTTGTTGTAACGCAATAAGGCTGCACATCCAGCCGGTCATGTATATCAGGTCAAATACGCCTGTTTGAGATGTATTAACGTTAGGAGTTGCCGTTAAAAAATCAATAAAAAGGAAAGGGGCACAAATCATGGAAAAAATGCCGGCGGCTTTGCAGTTCATGTGTAGTCAGTTTTGGTTTTAATGATGCAAGATGGTAAATAAATCTTTTCCATTATTACCATTCATCACAACTACATGTTTATGTTGATTGCATAAACATGGAACTTTTAAAACCAGCTTGTTTCAAAACTTACACTGTTATCTCCAACTCCTGTGTTTCCTTTTCCCGCTTATAAACTTTGCGAATATTATACGTTTTCTTTTGCTGCGATTCGTAGTAAGTGCGAACCGTTATTTCCGATAAAATGCCAATGGTAATTAATTGTATACCGCCTAACAGAAGGATCAAACCCAGTATCATCAGAGGTTTGCCCCATATATCCCGCCCTAAGATTTTTAGAACAAGTAAATAAATATTAATAAGCACACCCAGGCCAAAAGCCACAAAGCCCATGGTGCCAAACAGGTGCATCGGCTTTTGCATGTAGCGCCTGAAAAATACCATCAACACCAAATCGGACAGTACTTTAAAAGTGCGGTTGATGCCATATTTGCTTTTGCCAAATTGCCTTGCGTGGTGCTTTACATCCACCTGTGTAATGCGTGCCCCCTGCAGCTTTGCCAGCACCGGAATAAAGCGGTGCAACTCGCCGTACAAGCCTAAGTCTTCGGCAATCTCACGCCGGAAAACTTTCAGCGTGCAGCCATAATCTTTAATATACACACCCGTCATGCGGCGGATCAGCGCATTGGCAATTTTGCTTGGAATTTTGCGCAGCACGGCGCCGTCTTTACGGTTTTTGCGGTTACCGGCCACCACATCCCAATCTTCATCTTTCAGCTTTTGCAGCATCATCGGGATATCAGTCGGGTCGTTTTGCAGGTCGCCGTCAATCATGGCAATATATGGGCCTTGGGCATGGTCTATACCCGCCGACATGGCTGTGCTTTGTCCATAATTTCCCCGAAGTTCTACCAGCACCGTGCGGTCATCGGCATACTCCAGAATGCGTTTTTTGGTAGCGTCTGTCGAGCCGTCGTCCACCAGTATCACTTCATAATCCAGGCCGTTCAATGCCGCCGCAACTGCTTGCAGCAGAGGTTTTATATTGTCTTCCTCGTTCATTACGGGAATCACCAAAGACAATGCTATCATGGCCGCAAAAGTAATCGCAGATTCATGGATTTAAGGAAAGATTTCGCAGATGATTTTTAATAGTGCGTCTTGTGATACCGGTCATTCGGCCTGAAACATTGTCAGCATAACCGAAAATGCCTCAGAGATGTTAAAATCTCTGAGGCATTGATAAATTCCTAACGCCAAACCCCCAACTCAACTTCCCGATTCTTTTTTAGCATCATTCACCATCTGCTGGTTGGCCGTAATTACAAACTCCACACGGCGGTTTTGGCTGCGGCCATCTTCGGTTGTATTTTCCGCTACCGGGTCGCTTTCGCCCATGCCTTTTGCCATGGTACGGTTGGCGGCAATGCCCTGGCTACGCAGGTAAGCTGTGGTTGCCTGCGCTCTTTTTTCCGAAAGCTGCTGGTTATAACTATCCGTGCCTTTATCATCGGTATGGCCAATCACTTCAATATTGGTATCGGGGTATTTATTAAGTACTGTTACCAACTTATCCAAATTGCTTTTTGCAGACGCACCCAGTACCGATTCATTAAAACCAAACAGCACTTTTTCTTTAAAATTGATGATGATGCCCTCGCCTTCGCGGCGCACTTCGGCATCGCCCATCACCTGCTTCATTTCTTCTGCCTGCTTATCCATCCGGCGGCCAATAACCGCACCTGTGGTGCCGCCTACTGCCGCACCAATAATGGCACCCATGGCCGTATTGCCAGCCACCTTGCCAATAACGCCGCCTACTACAGCGCCGCCGGCCACGCCAATGCCTGCACCTTTTTGGGTATTATTCAGCGATTTACATCCTGTGCCTATCATACCTGCCAATACAAGGCTAAACGCAATTGATTTTGCTGTCTTCATAGTTAAGCTGTTTTATGGGTAAATGCTTTCAAACACCGTACCACCACATATTTTGCAGCTTATACAACACTGCCATATTTTAAAAAAATCACCAAACAGCTTTTGCATAAACTGCTTCGGCTATGCTTTGCCGTTATATGGCATGAATAAAAAAGGGGCCGTATGATTACCGCCCCGCCCTTGTATATGCAAATGAAAATGAGAAAGATTATTGGTTCTGCACCTGCTCTGTAGTTGTAGTAGTGCTGTTGGTTGTAGCATTGCTGCTCACTTGTTGCGTTGCATCTATTTTAGTAGCAGTATAGAAACTAACTTTTTGTTTTGCTTTGGCGCTCTTTGCCTTTTTAGATTTTACATCTGTCGCTGTTTCTTCGGTAGCGGTAGCATCGGCGCTTACTGCAAATACAGCAGCCGGATCAACCTCGTTGTAAGGCGCCCCCAAAGCTATATGTACTACATTTGTTGCAGGGTCAAGGTGCAGTGTGCCTTCAGGAATAGCGGTACCATTCTCTGTTTTCTGCGCAACAATGCGGTAAGTTGCCGGTGATTTTTTCAAATATGCTTTCACTTTTCCTTGTGGCAAACCTTCTACCCATACAATGCCTTTGCTGGCAGAGTCAAGCGTAATGGTTAAAGGCGTAGCTGTTGCAGCAGAATCGGCTGTGGCAGCAGTATTGGTCAATTGATACTGGCCCAATACGGGAAATGTTTTTTCAATTGTTAATGCACCGGGCATTGGCAGCAATTTGTATTTAGCTGCAATAGAATCGCGGGTTGAATAACTGCCGTAAACATTGGCTTTCTTTGTTGTATCGGCACTGGTATTGGTCATGGTCGAGTCTGTAACCTGTGCGTTGGCTGCGGAAAGAAATAAGATGGCCGCTGCTGTAAAAAGGGTGCTTTTCATACGTTCGCTTATTTAAGAGTTTCGTTTTTAATTTCAGCCAGTATAATACAATATTGTGCCAAAAAATTAAGCGCCTAAAAATCAAGTGATTAGTGCATTATATGGTGTAAGCTTTTAGAAAAAATCTTTTTTAAGTATTAACAGGCTTACAAAAATCTTTTTTGAAACGCTGCTTGAACCGCATTCTTTCATCAGGATTATAATATTTGAATACATAATTTTTTAATATTGCCACTACTGTTAAAAATACCTGTAGCCGCTCCCTGCATCGTATCTTCGCAACCTGTTTTTTTATCATAAGTTCATGAAAGAAAAAAAGATGCAACCTGTAGCGGCGCCTGCCATTGCAGAAGAATTTATAGAAGTTTCCGGCGCAAGAGAGCACAACCTGAAGAACGTTGATATTTCCATACCAAAAAATAAATTAGTTGTTATTACCGGCATTAGCGGCAGCGGTAAATCATCGCTTGCTTTTGATACTATTTATGCCGAAGGCCAGCGCCGCTACATGGAAACATTCGGTGCTTATGCACGCCAGTTTATAGGCGAGATGGAGCGCCCCGATGTAGACCAGATTACCGGTCTTTCGCCGGTGATTTCCATTGAGCAGAAAACCACCAATAAAAACCCGCGGTCTACCGTAGGTACGGTTACTGAAGTGTATGATTTTTTGCGTCTGTTGTTTGCCCGTGCCGGCGAAGCTTATTCGTACAACACAGGCCGCAAGATGGTGAAGTGGAGCGAAGAAGAAATCGTTAACAACATTTATAAAAAATTCAGCGATCAGAAAATATCGTTGTTGGCGCCTTTGGTGCGTGGCCGTAAGGGCCATTACCGCGAGTTGTTTGAAGAGATGCGCAAGAAGGGTTTTTTAAAAGTGCGCATTGATGGCGAGATCAAAGACCTGGTGCCTAAGATGCAGGTGGATCGTTACAAAATTCATGATATTGAATTGGTGGTTGACCGCATGAAAGCATCGCCGGATTTGCGTACCCGTGTAAGCCAAAGCGTACAGCAGGCTTTGAAATTAGGCAAAGATCTGATGTTTGTGGCTTATGAACCGGAAGGTAAAAAAGCCGGCGGTGAAGCGGCATACAGCCGCCAGTTGATGTGCGAGGAAACCGGCATTTCTTATGAAGAGCCATCGCCTAATTCTTTTTCTTTTAACTCGCCTTATGGCGCCTGCCCAACATGTAAAGGCTTGGGCGAAGTATATAGTGTAGATAAGGCTGCTATTATACCTGATGATAGTTTGAGCTTGAACGAAGGCGGCATCGCACCATTGGGTGGCGAACGGGAAGCCTACATTTTTAAGCAGGTGCAAGCGTTGTCAAAAAAGATGAAGTTCAGCCTCGATAAGCCGGTGAAGGAACTACCGGAAAAGGTGATGAATTTTTTATTATTTGGCAATGAGGAAGAACCTTCAGCTCAGACCTGGGAGTTTGACGCAGACCCTGATTATACAACTTATGATGGTGAGTTTGAAGGCGTAGTAAACCAGGTAAAGCGTTGGTTTGCCACCAGTACTTCGGAAGCTATTCAGCGCTGGGCCGAAGGCTTTATGCAACTCACAACCTGTACCACTTGCGGCGGCACCCGCTTAAAGAAAGAAAGCCTTTGGTTTAAAGTAGCAGAAAAAAACATTGCCGAATTAAGCAGCATTGATCTTGTTCAACTGGTTCAGTTGTTTGCTGATATAGAAGAGCGGCTTTCAGAAAAACAAAGGCTTATTGGCCGCGAAATCATCAAAGAAATCAGGGAGCGTTTGCAATTCTTACTGGATGTTGGTTTAACTTATCTCACGCTTAACCGCCCCACACGTACGTTGAGCGGCGGCGAATCGCAACGCATACGGCTGGCTACGCAAATCGGTTCGCAATTGCAAGGCATTACTTATGTGCTAGATGAACCTTCCATCGGGCTGCACCAACGTGATAACCACCGCCTGATAAAAGCCTTGCAAAACCTGCGCGATATTGGCAACTCGATACTGGTGGTAGAGCATGATAAAGACATCATGCTGGCTGCCGATCATCTGGTGGATGTTGGCCCTAAAGCTGGCTGGCATGGCGGCCGCATTATGGCGCAGGGCACGCCGCAGCAAGTGCTCCAAAGTGGTACGCTTACTGCGTCTTTTTTAAATGGCCAGCGTGAAATAGCAGTGCCGAAAGAAAGACGCAAAGGCAACGGCAAGGTCATTTCATTAAAAGGCGTTACCGGTCACAACCTGAAGAATGTAAGTGTTGATTTCCCGTTGGGTAAAATGATACTGGTGACAGGTGTTAGCGGCAGCGGCAAGTCAACCTTGATCACCGATACGTTATATCCTATTTTATCAGTGCATGCTTACGGCTCACGTATGACGCCCATGCCGCACAAGTCGGTAGCCGGTTTGGAACATATTGATAAAGTAATTGAAATAGATCAATCGCCTATAGGCCGCACGCCACGCAGCAACCCGGCTACTTATTGCGGTTTTTTTACCGAAATACGGCAATTGTTTGCATCCATACCCGAAGCAAAAATCAGGGGATATAATGCAGGCCGTTTCTCTTTTAATGTGAAAAGCGGAAGGTGCCCGGTGTGCGAAGGCAGCGGTATGCGCACCATTGAAATGAACTTTTTGCCCGATGTATATGTACACTGCGAAAAATGCAACGGCAAACGATACAGCCGCGAAACTTTAGAAATCCGGTACAAAGGAAAATCTATTGCCGATGTGCTGGATTTAACGGTAGAAGAAGCGGTAGAATTTTTTCAGAATATTCCTTATCTCTATCGCAAAATAAAAGTGCTGGAAGATGTGGGGCTTGGCTATATTACTTTGGGCCAGTCGGCTGTAACGCTGAGTGGTGGCGAGGCACAGCGGGTGAAGCTGGCAACGGAACTGGCAAAAAAAGATACTGGTAAGACTTTTTATATTTTGGATGAACCTACCACGGGGCTGCATTTTGAAGATATTCATCACCTGCTGGAAGTGCTGAACAAACTGGTAGACCGGGGCAATACGGTGCTGGTAATTGAGCACAATATGGACGTGATAAAAGTAGCCGATCATATTATTGATTTAGGCCCGGAAGGCGGCAGCGGCGGCGGGCAAATTTTATTTGAAGGCACGCCGGAAGCCTTGCTGAAAGTAAAGAAAAGTTTTACCGCGCAGTTTCTGAAAGAAGAATTAAAACCTAACGGGAAAGCGTAGCCGTAAACTAAAATATATCCACAACTGTCAAAGCGCTTTACCGGTTATGGATATATTTTTTGAACGGATGATTTTTACTGCACCACAATCTTTCCCTGCTCCACGCTTTCATCTTTATGAAATACATCATAAGAGTAGGCGCCCTTTTTCAAATCGCTGATTACTTTCTTTTCGCCGGGTAATAAGTGTGTATGAAAAAGCAGTACACCTTCCACATCAAACACATAAAAGTGCACGGCTTCCCTGCTTTCCGAAAACACCGTAAGTGTGCCGTTGTAAGATGGGTTGGGCGAAAGTTTTACCATCTGTGTTATTCGCCGGCATACCTGCACTTGTATAGGGCCGGGCACAATGGTTGCGGCAGTGGCCTGCGTTGTTGTTAATATAAAGGCCAGTGCCATCAATAATGTTTGTTGTTTCATAGAATGGTCTTAAATAGCGTTTGAAAAATTATAGTGTTTTAAATTGTTTAATTAATAAAAGGTAGGGCAGCGTAACTGTTTTGACATGCGGCGTTCACTTTCGTTTCTCTCGCTTAGCCGCCAGCCAAATCGTAATATGGTGGAGAAGAAGCCATCATATTGGTTGGGGTTGCCGCGCTGCTCATTTACATCAGGCGTGCTGCCGCGGGATAGTGCATCAGCAAGATTTTCGCGATAATGTAATTGCTGCGCCATAGTTGCCTGTTCGGGTGTGAGATAGTTACGAAACAGGTTGGCATCAATGTAATTGGTGCTTACATCATCCACATAAT
>Ga0073774_1000009_pt1 | contig 30120 bp, 24 predicted proteins | sample InSIn5gowninarea_FD_77487 | JGI IMG/M metagenome (GOLD analysis project Ga0073774, IMG submission 77487) | Clean room microbial communities from NASA Spacecraft Assembly Facility at Jet Propulsion Laboratory, Pasadena, California, USA -... ... | reverse complement strand
TGGGAACCGAGAGATCCACTTGAAGAATCGGGAACCCTTGTTGCGACACCACCGAACTCACAAGACCCAAGCGACTCCTCATCACTGTACCGGGAGCGAGTGACTACTGCCGCTTCAACGATACAGCGCGCATGGAGACAGTCACGCAAGCCTCCGGGTCAACCCGTATCTCTCAAAGACTACAAAGAAAAGATTACAATCATCCAGAATGCTTGGCGACAGTCAAAGCAGAAGCAAACGAACAGCACCATTTCAGCTCTCGTTACTGACGGAATCCGCCACTGGCCGCAGGCTACCCTTGGGTATCCAACACCCGAGCCCGAGCCCGAGATTCAAAGCCGCACTGTGGATTCGAGCGAGAGTTTCGTTACGTCATCGATACAGATCGAGACGGAAAATGAACCCGTCGCTCGTCCAAAGATGCGCTTGTTTCCCGTCAAGTTCACGCCCGAGATTGTGGAAGAATGGCACTCGACCATGCTGCCTCGTCTCGAGCGTCTTATTGAGCGTGCACTCAAGGACTCCGAGGAAACTGTCAGCATCGATCTCGTAGCTGTGGGAGAAGTTCTGGAGAAGGCCAAGCCTACGGTATTTGTCACTTGCAGCAGCGTTGCAAAAGTCAGGGCTATTCTGAGTCGCCGCTTTCGATACGACGAGAATGTGTACGATTTGAAAGTCAGAAGGGGAAAGATTAGGAGGTCGAAAATGAGTCGCTCGTCACGTCGCACTCGGTATGTTTTTTGTTCTTGAAACTAGGAGTAGATGACTAATTCTTGCAGACCTCCTCATCGCTCGATGATGAACACCGACTCGTATGGCGCTGATATGGCTGTCATGAATCCATGGCATCAGCAGCGCCCACTCTGTGGAGCATCTATCGGCGCCTTCAATGGACAGCACCTGCCACCGGTTTCATATGGTGGAGTCATTCTAGTCGATGACGAGCCATTGGGGATGAGTGTTCACCACCTGCTCGATGCGCCATCAGACGATGAGAGTGACGGCGGTGAAGACTACGATAGACCATACCCAAACGAAGCCACGTTGTCAAGTGCAGCCAACAACCCCTGGTTGATGGGTATGGGCACACAGCCAGGTGTTTACTTGGAGTCAGAGGAGCCTGCTCCTATGTGGGATCTTGAACTATCTGATGATGAGGATCTAAGGAGCGAAGATGATGAGGTCGACGCTGACTCTTTTGACTTTTCCGACAGCGAATTCGAATCCGACGATGAGTCCGCTGAGGGTATGTTGACAAACTTCGCCATACGGCCATCAAACTAACCAAGGATAGACATGGCTGAGTCTGCCATGTCACGTGCAACTACAGGCGATATCGATGGCATCCTGCCCGGCGAGGGCGAAGAGATACGAATCACCCAGCCAGCTCTTGACGACGTAGATCCAGATTTCTTTCCCAACGACGAAGACCGCGACGACGACCATCTCTCCTCCCACGAACTAGGCCACGTCCACGCCTCCTCCGGCATCCGCCGCTGGAAGCGCGATGGCATCCTCCACGAAATCGACTGGGCCCTCCTCAAGCTCAAAGAAGACCGCCTCCAACCCTACAACATCTGCCAGGGTGGCCGCCGCTTCTGCTTCGGCAACATGACCCCCGAACAACGCATCATAGCCTCCAAGCTCAAAACACCCGTGGACCGCCGCCAATACACCCCCGAAGAAGACGAATACCCCAACGGCGTCGCCCCGGCCTCTTCCCTCGGCGGCCTCGCCGTCCACTGCTTCGGCCGCACAACCGGCCTCCAAGGCGGCATGATCAGCTCTGTCATGTCCGCCGTGCGCATCTACCACCGCAAATCCTTCTCGCGCTCCTGGCACGTTGCCGGCGACTTTGGCATCGGCGGCGACAGCGGCGCGTGGGTCGTGCAGAATGGTAAACACAAAGTCGTCGGCCACGTCCTCGCTTTCTGTCACAAAAACCGCATCGCGTATATTTGTCCCATGGAGGTCCTGCTTGAAGACATAAAGCGTACGCTTGGTGCGAAAAGGATTTATCTACCGGGTTCTATGGAACAGATGTCGTATGCGGCGAGGAGGACACGACAGCAGCAGCAGCAGCAGCAGCATCAGCAGCATCAGCAGATTGATGCGATGGCGGACCTAGGGGATAGAGTACATGGTCTCGGTATCGTGGATTCCGCAGTCGATGTTCGAGAAGCGCTTGCGTCGGGTCCTCCGTGTGTAAATGCGGGGGGGAAATGGAGTCATCACTCCCCGCTACTCGCCCGCGCGGCGGTGGCGGCGCAGGATGCAGCGGACAAAGAGGGAAGAAGCGTGATTCGGAGTAGTATTGTGCGTGTGACTGAGAGTACGAGGGATGGTGGGATTGAGATGAGTGTTTAGTGAACACCTTACCTCCCCCCTCCTCCCCTTCTTTTTTTTCCCTTTTTCTTGCGAAGGTATTAGTGTAGCGTTTCGATATATCCAATTGAATTCCCACTCTTCCTCCTCTTCTTTTTCTTTGCAAAAACAAACTTCAATCCCACGCCCTTCCCCCGATATCCGCCACTACCCCGCCTTCGTCCTCCCCTTCACCTAATCTCCGCCAGAACTCATCGATTTCGCTGACATACCGTGTCGAGTTCAGTGGCTTAGCCCATTCGTTACCGGGGGATCCCGCGATGCGCTGCCACTGCGCCATGCGCTCTGGTCGCTTTCCATCGCGGTTCGACGCGAAGTGGATGAGGAGCGATCCTTTGCGCGCTGCGGATGGAGCGGAGGATGGTGGGGAGGTGGGGGTAGAAGGGGGGTAGGCGTTGAACCAGCGTTGGGGGACGTGAATGATGTTTTGGGAGAAGTGGGGCTGGCCAAAGGGAAAATAAAATGTTAGTAGTCTGTCTTTCCGTCTTTCCAATTTCCTCCCTCTTTTTTTTTCCTTCTTCTTCTCTGTCTTTTTGAAGGAAGTGATGGGGGGAGGGGAAGGGAAGAAGCGTGATATGAATGGAAAAATGGAAGAATGAAGAAACGTACCCTTCCTCCTACAATCTCCATAGCACTCTGCTCAGAGTATTTGAGCGTAACATTGGCATCCCACTCCCTCAAACTCAAACTCGCACTCAAAAACCTCACTGCCCATGCCCCTACCTTGATAAAAAACACCCCGTTATTCAATCCATGCCGATCGTTCGTCACTATCAATTGCACATCCCGACCCGTCCTATTCCCTCCCACCTCCCTCTCGGGTTCCGGTAAAAAGGTTTCCAGTGGGATGTGCGGGTTCATGAGAATGGTATCGCGGTCGTGCCAGAAAATCCATTGAAGCCGGTCTTGCGTGGGTTTGGATAGTTCGGTGCCGAGGAGGGTGAGCAGGAAGGCGTGTTTGGACCAGAGACCGGGGAGCATGCGTTCGCGGAGGATGAAGTGCGGGTACCCGTGGAGAGAGTCGTGGGTGTGGTGCGAGGAGATTGCGGCTTCGTAGGTGGAGTCGTGGGGGCCGAAGGAGGCGGTTGCTTTGCCGATTTTGGAAGGGAACTTGGTATCTTGTGGAGAGGGGTCTGAGGCTTGGAGTGGGGTTGAAGGGAGGAGGGGCGGGGAGAGGGATGGGGATGGCGTGGTGTGTGTGAGGTAGAAGATGAGAGATAGACTGAGGGTGAGGAAAGAGAGGTATTTTAGAGTTTGGATGGGACTTCGTGGGCGACAGGTTTGGCGGCATTGCGATTCCTCGTTGTCCAGCGAGAAATCGCTGTCGAATGAGGATCGCGTACTGCGGGTCATTGCGGTGTTGGGTGGTTAGGTGGAATGCGACTTTCACTACTGCGCATACGACGTGTACCTAGCATTGAGGATACTGCGCTTTCAATCGGGTTGAGAGAGGAAAGAAAATCCTAGACTGAGGCTGATGAGCGAACTACATAGCTCGAGACTTGGGAAACGGCCGAGATATGAGACGCGCATTGTGTTGGTCTTGCGCCTCAAAGACCGGCGTCAGCCTCCCTGCATGGCCGACGTAATGTAGGTAAGAGCCTCCAAGGTTTCCAAATGGGCCAATTGGGTTGGGCGGACTGGGCGCCGGACTGGGCGCACCAAAGTATGACGACCGGGGTTGCCGCGTTTGTGAGGCTCACTACGTGTTTAGCATCCACCGGCTCTATCGCCATGTACATCTCTAGAAGAGAGCCATTTGTATGGGTTTTGGTGAGCTCTCTTGCAATATGTCATCCAAAGTACTATGGGTTGACAGCAGTTTTTTTTTAGGCATTTTAGCCAAGAGTCTGGGCACCACGATGAAGCTATACGTCGATATATCAAGACCTACTTCCCTAATTGTTCGTAATGTTCAGAGTTAAGCTAGCCGAGCCATTATATACGCAATATACATGTAACGAGAGTCAAGTGAGTTGTCTAATATCAAGTGGCATGGCTCAAGTCATTATCGTATTCGCAAGATTAGCTACACCCCTAGTTTTAACCTCTAGTCTCCGTACGGGAGTTCTGCGGTATCTCTTCACGAAGCGTGATTCATGGGTCCTGTTCATTTCTCCAAGTCTTTCGGTACGATTAGCCATGCTATATGTAGCTAGTATGCTGTCGTATTTGACTCTTGTCATGATTAAGAAGTCCGCACCGACCACTGCTTATTTGGGGCACTCACACGAGCACCCCACCATACACGAGTTTCTTCTTCACGTATTTTGGTACTTGGGGTACTTTTGCGTGGTTGGAGCTTGTGGATGAATTTCGCTTCCATGTAGAGGGCATGCAGTTCCACACTGATACAAGAGGGTGTCTTGATAGCGCTTAGGGTGTTATATTCATCGTAGAACAATGTTAACAAATTCAAGTCAGCTGCATCCTTTTTGAGGGTTGTCAGATTCTGCTCTTACTCAATACAAGTCCAGCGACTGTTTGGTTCGTTATTCGTCGAGTCAGTATGACGGGAATTATTCGACGTTGGCCCAACATTAATGTTGTGCTCTTGATTGTAATCATTCCTACATTTGTCGGACGAAAGTTTGAAATGTAGTTCACACCAAGTGTTAGGACTACTTGTCTGGAGAAGGAATAGACGAGAAAAACGCATTGAAGGGTATTCTTACTTACCTATTGTATGTGGGCTTAATTCTCCTTTCTTAAACCGTGGCTTCTGAACATAGGGTATTGCGAGCATCTACTGACTTGCTTGGCAAAAAAACCAGACTGCAGAGACTGTGGTCAAGAGGGAAGAGACTGCGATCAGAACTAGTTCGATTATTGTGCAATATTAAAGATCAAAAACTACTGTACATTTTGGTTGTCACGTAGGCAGTGATGTAGGTGGACTGGAGAAAAATCGCGGCGTCATATAGCACACATGAATGCTTAACTTTTTAGTAAGAGATGGTTGGTGTGCTGATACTTGCAGATACCTCTAGTGAGAAGATAAGTATTTGTGCTTGAGCATGCTTGTTTATATTATTTAAAATCTAGCAGAAATATTGAAGTGGAGCTCTTTCCGTCGCCTCCCCTCCTGCACTTGACTCTCATCTCTCTTTATACCTTTAATCCTCCATCTTTACTTCTTCTTCTTCTTCTTCTTCTTCTTCTTCTTCTTCTTACGATATACCCCAAATAGAAAAATATAGAAAGAGAGAAGAGAAGTGATGAAGGAGAAGAGATACGAATAGGTCAAGTTAAAGTGCTGGTAGATTGGGTAAAATATCATAGAGGTTTCTGCAGATGCAGATATCATCGAGAAGGCACATTGGTTGATACCGTAAAAGACAGTACGTGAACACTTCTAGAGAACAAGTGGCTCTGTCACTCACCTTCCTCTTCAACTAATACCCTAAGCACGAGGCGCATACAAGACTCACTGATAGCTGCCTACACCTTCCTATATCCGCTAGTATACCAGGATGCTTGTCTGTCGCTAAGCCTGTGGCGTGCTGCTTAGCCGTGCTTGCCTGGTCGCCTTAAATAGCTGTGTAACCTTAAAGCTGTCCGTCTCGCATTGTTCGCAATCTCACCATTAACCATGCCGAGCAAAACCTCTCACACTGACGCCGAGGTCTACGACTTCGTCATCGTCGGAGCCGGATCAGCTTCTTGCTTAATCGCGACGCGTCTCTCACAACAGCTGCCTGATCACCGGATTCTTGTTCTGGAGGCTGGTGAACATATTCGCAATGACCCGAAAGTGCAGATACCTGGTCTAGCCACGAGACTACTGTCGGATCCCGCTTACGATTGGCGATATTCTTCTGCGCCGGAGCCGGGTTTGAATAACAGGAAGGTTGATCATCCTAGAGGAAAATTGGTGGGCGGTAGCAGTGCCATTAATAGTCACAGTGTCGTGTTTCCCAATCACGAATGGCATGACCGTGTGGCAGAGGAGCTTCTATCAGATGCGGGGAGAAAAGAGTGGGGCTCACGGGCCATGAGCGATTGCTACAGACGATGGCAGGCAGAACAGTCCAGTACAACAGTAGATGACGATGGGGCGTCTCTAGATCGTGTGCGAACATCATACCCATGTAACTGGGACCTACTTCAAACTCGATGGGTGGAAGCTTTTGAGGAGCTTGGTTGTCCGACGAAGGCTACAGGGTTTACCGAGAGCTCTGCTGGGGCAGTCAACGTCACAAATGCGATCGATTCTTCAAAGGGCGAACGAAGCCATGCAGGTACAGCATATCTAGAACCTGCCTTGAAGCGTGGCAATGTTACATTGAAGACTGGCGTAAAGGTCGATAAGATTGCATTTGACGAGGCATTGACTGCCGATGGAAAACTCAATGCTGGAGGTGTCCACTACACATACAAGGGAGAAGAGCATCTTGTCAGTGGCCGAGAAATCATCCTCGGAGCAGGCGCATTTGAGTCTCCTCTGATCCTGGAACGATCAGGTATCGGATCTAAAAAGATTCTTGCAGAAACAAATATCCCGGTCCTGTACGAGCTTTCAGGGGTCGGCGAAAACTTGCAGGATCATCTGAACTGCGGCTTGTCGTGCGAAACTCAAGATGACATCCCTACTCGTGATGAAATAATGCGAACCCCTGAATTGCAAAAAGCTGCGTTATTGGAGTACGAAAAAAGCCATACTGGTCGAGTGTCTGAAGGGGCCGCATATAGTTTTGCCTTCACACCACTACAGCTGCTGGAAACTCCATCGGAGACACAGGAACTTATCAAAATAGTTGAGCACTGGGTGAAAAACGAAAGTAACCCGAGCCTGAAGACCCAGTACTCAATCATTCAGAAGACAGTCGAAAATCCCAGCGAAGCGACAGCCACCTCATTCATGCTGCGCACACAACGTCACAAAGACACCGATTCATTTCCCAAAGGCACACCATCTGTTGTCGATGGCAACTATATAACTGTTGTCGCAATGCTGGCCCATCCCTTTTCGCGAGGAAGCTGTCATACCTCACCCAGTTCCCCAGGTCAGCCCGAGATAAAATTCAACTACCTCTCTCACCCCCTTGATACGGAAATACTAGCTCGCCACTTGCGTCTAATCGAAAGGCTCTTCCAAAAGCCTATATTTACTGCCATGAGAAAGCCGGACGGAAGACGATTGCCTCGGAGCTTCCCCTATCCGATAATATCACTCGAAGACGCGAAAGGAATTCTCCCAATCAACTCCGCAACGAACTATCATCCGTGCGGTACCTGTTCCATGATGAGAGAAGACTTAGGTGGCGTGGTTGACGAGCGGCTGACTGTATATGGGACGAAGAATGTGAGGATTTGCGATGCAAGTGTCTTGCCAATCATCCCACGGGGGAATATTCTGACCGCTGTCTATGCCTTCGCCGAGAAGGCAGCTGAGATAATTGTTAAGGAGACGAAGTCTGGTCTTCTTTCACGCTAAAGCATATGATCTTGATTCCGTCATTGTATCATTACTATGGCAATAGACGGAACTCAGACGAATACTTCCTAGGCAGCACAAAAAATGCGACATGACTGGCTTTGATGATCCTCACGACTATACTTCCAATTTACACAAATGTCCTAGAAGTACTCTTGTCCACTTACTGTTTCACCACATAGCAAGGATTGAAATGTTTAGTTACCAATAGTTAAAGCAGCCAGAGCAACATGTAGCTTCACCTGTACCCATTTTCAGCTCGCTCATAAGCTAGCAACTTAATTCAAGAGTACTAGAGTAACAGGTAGTGCTAGGCGTCACTTGGTTGCTGTCCCATTGGTGTCGCCCGCCCCACCTCCCGGCCGTCTGTCATCCGACTGCGGCTGACGAGCGACAGTGGCTATGTGCATCTTCGTGGACCGAGATTAGTGGATGGAAAGCTGCTCTGGTTCACTAGAACAGTGCAATTGCTCCCAATTGGTTGTCTATAACACTACTCCTACGGACTTGAATTGACTCTGTATCTAGAAGTGATTGGGTTGCTGTGTAAAGTCAATACCAGCTTTAGACAGCTATGTAAACCCGGGGTAGCCAGATAAACTTGCAATTAGAGCTGCACCCCTTTTCGGCGCTGTTTATGACTGGGTACCAGTGTGATGTTGAGGTTCAAAGCCGTGTATGCAGTTGACAAGGGGCTTCGCACACTCACGTGGCTTACTGTATGGTCAATCGACGGCTGCTGCCTAACAACCACAATTCAATTGCTGGCAACATCCTCGAACGAGATAGCAGCTGGGGCGACACTAGCCAAGCAATAGTATTGCCTAACGAAAGTCTTATTATTAGTTAGCCTCGGACTTATTTACATGCCGAAGCATCGGAAACAGATTTCAGCGCAATTCTCTATAGTCATTGTAGCTGAAATACTAACAGCTAGTGCGAAGAACAGCCAATACGATCGTGGAGTGAACCGATGCACTCCTGTCAAATCTCCACAGTCCTGTGGCGGTTCGTATTTTCTACAGCTACGGGTGTTGATTCCGGTACTGGGCAGCACGATGTTTCCCACGTTGGTGTCAGCTTGTCACTGTCCCGTTTCTAGTGGGCACCAGGCGGGAAGAATGGCTTAGGTGATTATGCTATGCTAGACGCGGTCGCCAAAATAGCAGCCACTCAGATTGGAGGCTGAGCCCCTTTCACCTTTGTTCACTGCTATGTGCACGGCTTCGTTGTCGTTCATAATCCTACCCCTAACATCGTCGTCCCTTTAAGCTGGCCTTAAGGATTTTAGATAAACATTTATGGGGCTTCAAAAAAAGGGTCATTAAGAAACCAATAACCCAATAGTAGAAGCAGGAGCCTACGACAGCCTTGCTGCGCCGCTTTGGCATATCTGTATACGGGCAAGCGTGCGTTAGACGCCCCAAATGGGAACGCTAGGGCGAGAATGAATGTGGCGCATCCCCTATGAGGGTCTGTTCTTTGGCGAACACCACAAGCGAACACGCATCTTGGTCAAGGCTTCAATCGCTGCGGGGTTGAACAGCTTTTGCCATGCTAGGCGCTACCACGTATCTCGCATTGGACAGGTTTGACAAGTACAAACCCTATTTGAAGTCTTCGGATACTAATGTTCGAGAGTAAACGCTGGTGGCTTCGTTGTCTGCTGCGAGCTGATGTCAAGTCTACGCATCAACTCGGACTCGCGGCGTACGAGGTACGCACGATTGTACGCGATGCCGATCTTGAAGTTCGCGCTATTGACGGCTCAAAGCGCTGAGACCATAGAGTCCAGGCCTATAGACAGGCAATACTGGTGCGATGAACAACGACGCTTCACCAAACTAGCACTCGGCAGCTAGCACTCGACTCCAACGACCTGGCAATGTGGAAATACATCCACACAGAAAGGGATGTCTTGAACTCCATGACTCGTTTTTGCGACTCATCCCATGCACAACGGAATGCTCGGATGTTCAAGTCGTTGCCTGTGAAATCGGAATTCCACGAAGCTGCTGAGCAAACAATCGATTGAAGAAAAACCACCTCAATGATGCAAAAGCAAGTCTCGAAGTAGACATGAAGTCTCACAAGATCGCACAGATGTAGGGCATCAGTTCGAGTTTCAGCGTTGTGCCTAAAAGCTTGCACATCGTATTCCCAACGGCATCAGACTCAAGAGTACTTAGCGGGTATCGTTCAATGCAGTAGCGCTACGGGTGCAGATCGAATCAAGGGCACGATGGAAGCTTTTGCAACCTCAGGGGCAAGTCCCTCCGAGACCGAGCTCTGCTGCTTCAAGTGAGTATATATGTATCACTGTTTCTCTTCATACATCCTCCATCTTCACGATCCTCTCAATCAATCATCCTCTTTCGCACTCTTCGAGTGACGACGACATTCCTTTTTTTCATTACCAACTTACCCCAGTCATTCGTTATCCACGATCTTATTTATAATTAATAATTAACTCTACTAATCCATCACAATGAAGTACGCCATCATCTTCGCTGCCACCGCCGCAGCTCACCAGGCCTATGGCGGATACGGTGCCGATGCTCACTCCAGCGTCCAGCCAAGCACAACCGCAACCCCCATCGGTTACACCACCGTTGTTCCCGGCTACGGCAAGCAGCCAGTCACCGTGACCGCCCAGAACCAGGCCTACCCGACCTGCGTCTCTGCTGCTTACGGCGACAAGAGCTGTGCTAAGTGGGGAGAGGACACCTACGTCTCCACTGTCATCAAGGACTACGACAACAACTACGCTACCGTCACCAACACTGAGCAGCCAGTCGTTGTCTACCACACCAAGACGACTATCACTCACTCTGCTACTGGAACTGGTGGCTATGCCGCTCCCACTGGCACCGCCTCCAAGAACGGCACTGCTGGCTGCTGGTATGAGCTCTATGAGAAGATTGAGGAGGTTCCATACAAGAACCTTGGCCCCAAGGCTCTTCCCGGATACGGTGGCTCTGGTCTCTACACCAAGGGTGACAAGGAGCAGCCCGTTCACGTCAAGGAGTACAAGGGTGGAAAGTGGTCCGAGTACAACCACGTCTACTCCTATGGCGAGCCTAAGCCAGAGGTCAAGGTTTACGAGAAGCCTGGCGTCTACGTCGTTCCCAGCAAGGATATGGTAGTCGATCACCCTGTTGATCACCCTGCTGAGGCCACCACCACCGCCAAGGCTGGTGAGACCTGCACCTACGGCGGACAGTCCGTCACTGCCACTCAGACTGGCTACATCACTGCCCCCTACGCTGGCTACAAGACCAAGGTTGAGGGTGGCAAGACCATGACCGAGACCGTCATCGAGTACACTACCATCTACGCCTCGACCACCGGTACCTACGAGGTCACCAAGCCCACCACTACCGTCTACGACCACGACACCGAGGTCACCTACCCCACTGCTCAGCACTACGATGCCGGTGTCTACCACCAGCCAGCCCAGACTGTCACCATCACCTCTGCTGGCCAGGCTTACACTTGCGAGTATGAGAAGACCAAGGCTACTCCCTCCCCCATGGTCCCTGGACACGGTAAGACCTACGGCGGAAACAGCTACGGCTCTTACCCAGCCCACAACAGCTCTTCTGTTGCCTACCCAACTGCTTCAACTCCTGCTGCGTACGGTTCTTACCCAGCTGCTTCCAGCCCAGCTGCTGTCCACTCCAAGCCAGCCCACTATGGCGGAAACAACTACGGTGGAAACAACTACGGTGCTCACTCCGCCTCTACCCTGAGCACCGTCCCCGTCCAGGCCTACTCCACCCCCGCTGCCCACTACCCTGCTTCCTCCAGCCCAGCTGCCTACGAGCACTCTTACCCGGCTGTCTCCTCCCCTGCCGCCTACGGCTCTCACCCAGCTGCCTCCTCCCCAGCTGCTTACGGCTCTTACCCGGCTGCCTCTTCCCCGGCCGCTTACCAGCCCGCACCCGCTGTCTCTTCTCCTGCCGCCTATGGTTCTTACCCGGCTGCCTCCTCCCCAGCTGCCTATCAGCCCGCCCCAGCTGTCTCATCCCCAGCTGCCTACCAGCCCGCCCCAGCTGTCTCCTCTCCTGCCGCATACGGCTCCTACCCCGCTGCTTCCAGCCCAGCTGCCTACGGTTCCTACCCAGCTGCCTCATCCCCAGCTGCCTCATCCCCAGCTGCCTCATCCCCAGCTGCCTCATCCCCAGCTGCCTACCAGCCCGCCCCAGCTGCCTCTTCCCCAGCTGCCTACCAGCCTGCCCCAGCTGTCTCCACCCCGGTAGCTTACCAGCCCGCTGCCACCCCCACCCCCGCCACCTACGAGAACACTCCCTCTAACAACGAGTACTCGTCTGGCTCCGAGGCTTACGGCAGCAGCGAGAAGCCATCTGAGAGCTACTCTGACTACGCTGCTTACTAAATGTAATATAGTAGTATAAATATTTGTTTTCCTAGAGTTGATATGTATGTTGTTTGGAAAGGGGGTTGTAGATGCGTGGAAAGGAGGGAGTGAGGAAGAAGAAGAAGAAGAAGAAGAAGAGGGGGGATGAAGAGAAATGCAAAAGAGATAGAACTGTTAAGTGAAATACAATATTCTAATCTCGTAAACTTTTGCTCATTCACTCGTGCCCTCAAGCCTTCCCAATCGTCCCCACCAAATCATTTCCCCATGCCCCTCAAATACTCCTCCCAACCCCCCTCACTCAACAACCCATCCTTCCTCAACACCTCCTTCTCATTCCCCTCCATCCAAACCCTCAACCGTTCCCTCACCACTTTGTCCTCCGCGCCCAAGATCCTCACAGCAAGCAACGCCGCATTCGTCGAGTTATTAATCCCCACCGTCGCCACGGGCTCTCCGCGTGGCATCTGCGTCATACTAACCAGACTATCCCATCCATCCATATGCGTCGCCTTGACAGGCAGTCCAATGACGGGCAGCGTGGTCCACGAAGCGCACATACCGGGCAGGTGAGCAGCGCCGCCGGCAGCGCCGATGATGACTTTGAGGGAAGTCTGCGATGCAGATTTCGAGAATTCGCGGAGCCAGTCCGGGGTGCGGTGTGCAGAGGTGATGCGTGTGGTGAAGGGGATTTGGAGGGTGGTTAGGATTTCGAGTCCCGCGCGGAGGACGGGGAGGTCAGAGTCTGAGCCCATGATTACGGCGACGAGGGGGTCTTCTTTGCTACTGATATTGCTTTTGGGGTCGACTGTCTTGCCCTTTTGGGTGTCGACAAAGTCGATGAGGGGTTGGATTTCGCGCTCTGCAGCAGCGAGCGTGGGGGCTGTGACGGTGATGTGGCCCATTTTGCGGCCGGGACGGGCGTCGCCCTTGCCATAGAGGTGAATGGAGGCGTTGGGTGAGTCGAGGGCTTTCTTCGCTACTTGGACATGGGAGTCTGGTGTCTTGCCGCCGAGGATGTTGAGCATAATAGCGGGTTCCCGGAGGCGGAGGTTGGACTGAGAGATTGGGAGGTCGAGGATGGCGCGGAGATGTGCATCGTATTGTGAGATTGGGCAGGCCTCGATTGTGTAGTGACCGGAGTTGTGTGGGCGAGGCGCAATTTCGTTGATGAGTAGGCGATCGTCCTTGAGGAGGAACATCTCAACACCAAAGACACCCTTGCCTTCGAAAGCGCCGATGGCCTTCTTAGCCAGCTCTTGGGCTTGCTGTGTGATATTTTCTGATACATTTCGTGGAGGCGCATATGTGAGCTTGCAGATGCTGTCCTCATGTACAGTTTCCACCGTAGGAAATGTGAGTACTCCATCCTTGGTCTTGACAATCATGACTGCCAGCTCCATTCTAAAGTCCGCCCATCGCTCTGCGTACAGCGGTCGCTTGCCCAATGCTTCGAACGCTGCACCGACATCTGCCTCGCTCTTGACCACAAAGTTTCCTTTGCCATCGTAGGCTTCTGTCTTGCTCTTAAGCATGAAGGGATATCCATATGATGACCCCACTTCTTTGAGTCCCTCGATTCCTTTACCCTCAAGATCAACACTGTCGGCGACAGCAACTCCATGCTCTTTCAGATACTGCTTTTGCGCATATTTGTCCTTGATCGTTCGCAGTGTTTTCCAACTGGGTTCGACAACCACCTCTCCAGCAACCTCTTCCAGCATGTGGGTGTCCACGTGCTCAATCTCCACGGTGACGACATCGGAAGATTGCGCAAGTTGCTTTACAGCAGCCGCATCCTTAAAAGATCCCTCAATGTGCCCACTGTGCGCCGAGATTTGCTTTGCGGGTGTTGCTGCTGCGTCCAGTACATTGACTTGAATGTTTAAGCGATTTGCGGCTTCAATAAGCATGCGACCGAGTTGGCCTCCGCCCAATACACCGACTTTGCGAGTGTCGACCATTTTGCAGATGTTGATGTTCAAGTTACTGCTGTGCTGCAGTGACTTGGTTGGGCCATTACGTGGGTGAGAGTTGCTAGCGCTCTGGTTGGTTGGATGCGGGGGAACCGCAAGAAAATTTGACACAAAGATCCCGACATCAGTGATTGTATTCTGGGTTGCCGAATGCGGACAAGCAGTCCAGGGAAAAGTTGTACAGCACTAAAAATGTTGCAACACATCACTAAAAACATCTGTTTCACGATGAGGTACTGATTTTCATGGGTTGACCATGAGCTCGAAGAGCCCGTTCGTATGCTTTCATTTTATGTTGAGCATCGAGTATCTTTTTATAGGCCTTCAAAGAGCCATTCCTAGTCATAATGCACGCCTCATAAGTGAATTCCCATGACCTTGACCACGCCAAACCAGAGAAACCGAACCACTTGTAGCACACGCTTAGACCTTGAAACCACGAGACCTTCTGCGACCACGGGCACGCTCGAACTTGCGGCCCTTGCTCTCGACGTAGGGCTTCTTGCCAGAGTGGGGACCGAAGCCGAAGTGCTTGAAAGCCTCACGGGCGTTCTTGGGTCCACGGAGGAGGAGGGTGTTGGATCCAGTGGGGGAGCGGGTGGCAACCTCGTCGATGGTGAGGGTCTCACCACCAACCTTCTCAATGCGCGCGCGAGCGGAGGCAGTGAAGCGGAGAGCCGCAACGGAGAGCTTGGGGAGCTCAAGCATGCGGTTGTCGTCAGTGACGGTACCGACCTGATCCTGAGTTAGCTAATCGTCTGGTGTGTGGGTATTCGGGAGCCGTACGATGACAATGGTCTTGCCGTCGTGTCCCTTGGCGTTGGAGACGATCTTGGAGAGGGAGACCGGCTATATCATGTTAGTTGTTGTGTCGATAGGCTTTGTGTGCCATTGGCGTCTTACGGGACGGTTGGTCTTGGACATCATGAGGCGTCGCAGAACGGTCTTGTTGAAGGGGGCATCGGTGCGGCCTGTTCGCAGTTAGCACGGATTGTGCGCGCGATTTCAGCTGGAGTACTTACGAGCCAGGAACTTGTACAGACGCACCAACAGCTTGACGTAGGGGTTGGTGGACTTAGGGACCTCTGTATACTCGTCAATCTCTCTCCTCTCTCGGGCTCATGTTGCGTCTAAAAGACTGCTATCGCCAGCGCATTTCTGCGCCGACTCGACGGGGGGTTCACATACTGCGGTGCCCGTCTCGAACATGGTGGCGGTCGAGGTCAATTCCCATTTTGACTGATTTTGAGCGTGTTGTGCTGGGGGTTAGTAACGACTGAGGAAGTGAAGTTCTCGCGAACACGAAATTGCGAAATAGGCCAGACTTGGCGTGGTGTGGCCCGTGCGAAGCGAGGACATCTCAACTCCACCTGCACGCGCCTCCAAAGTGCCCTCGCTAGCGCTGGTCACCATCTCCGCTGGATCTACAAACAGTGGACGCCGTTCGGGACCCTTGATTATCATTCTTGGGTGAGGTTGTTTGCATTACCTGTAGGAGTAGTTATGCCATGTGGATTAATGGAGAGTGGGTTATGGTATAGGAAAGGGAGACATGAATCGAAGTTTGAGAAATCCAAACACTTTTTTTTTCAGCTGATTGCCTGGGTTGAGCTATTCACCATACTTCAAGTTGCATCTCGTCACACAAAAACGGTAATTTGCTTCACAAGCATTATCATTATGTGGCTAGAAGGTATGTACCTTTCGCTCGCAGTCGCTGTGAATGCCTGCAAGATCTATATCCGACAAAAACGTATCACTTCATCGCTTCCCTATCGTGCCCAAAGCTCCATCCTGAACCAACGAGCTTCCCAAAGCAGGCTCACTCTGGCTGAGAGAAGCCCACTAGTCTATATGTATCATCCCAATCACCATACACCCCGAGCCTGCTCCAAGTTGACAATAAAAAGACAAGAAAAGAAGAAGAAGGCGCAACATGGTAGTGAAGTGCGTCGACAAGCGTGCGTAAGACTTCTGATAGCGTGCACTGGTTATTGAAAAGCGCTTTATACAGCCTTGTCGCCAATGAGCTTGCCGATACCGTTGTAGACCTGGTTGGTCGACTCGGGAGCATAGCGGGGTCCAAGGGAGCCAAAGATGAAGAACATGGAAATGATGACAGCGGAGAAAACCATGAGCTTGCGGAGAACAGGCCTGCTGTGGCCGAGCTCTTGCCACTTCATGCTGCCCTGGCCGAGGTACTCCTTGAGCTTCTCACCACCAAGCTTGTAGTAAACGAGGCCACCGAGCGCAATGCTGTAACCAAAGGCCTGGAGGAGACTGACGGGGTCCTTGAAGAGGAACATGGAGGCGAAGACGAGGAGAATGTCCTTGAGTACACCAGACAGAGTAAGGACGAGCGACGAGGTCTTGCCAATCTAGAGACTTGTGAGTAGGTGTCTGTGCAGGTGAAAACAATGAACATACCAGGAAGACGACCGAGACGTTGAGCAAGAATGCAACAGAGGCGTTGGCCAACAGGGTGAAGAGACCGACGCGGTCGATATCAGCCATGGTCATCGAAGGGAGCTCAGTAAAGAGCAAGATGGCACCGTTGATAACAGCGCATGCGGGGGCGTAGTAGTAGAGGGAGACAAGGGGATCCATCTTGAAGTCGGCGCCGCTGAGCAGACGCTGGACCATGACCAAGCGGATAGCCTCGAAAATAATACCAGCGGCCTGGAACAGGAAACCAGTCATGACAAACTTAATCTCACCCATCGAGGCAACAACGACACCAATGACAATGAAGGAGACGTTTCCGAGCGTCTTCAGATTGACAGGCGAGACACCGAGACCCCAGGTGGTAAGCAAGACAGCGACGGGCATAGTAGCCTTGTAAAGTCAGCATCCATGTGTTGGCTGTAGAATCGTATCAACATACCTTGAGCATCTGAATAAAGGCCACACTGAGGTACAGGTAGGCCTGGTTACCGCAGATCAAACTCATGCTGAAGAAGATACCGATGGGGACAATAGCTCGCAGATAGACACGGCCGTTCATGGGCACCTTCTTTCTTGAGTCGAGGATGGTGGTGAAGCGGGCGAGGATTTGCGTCATGATAGTGGCAAAGACCAGATGCCATGTTGTAAGGAAGATTGGATAGTCTGTTTGGGATCGCTGTCAGTATGCGCCTGTGGGACAGGGGCGGAAGGTAGACGTACGAAACTTGGCCGTGTCAAGGATGTACTTGTTGAAGACGATTGTGCTGGAGCTGAGCGTGATCCAGGTGCTGCGTATCGATTAGCGTGTGTTGGGGGGAGGGTAGTCGATTGTGAGGCATACGCAATGTAGACGGCGGGATGGAAGGTCGGCGGCTCAGGTGCGGACTTTTGCGCATCGGGGTTGACGGTGGGCAGGACTGGCAGAGCAGTGTCGCGGGAGGCCTCGACCGAGGACCTCACCTTTTCGTCTTGAGACATGGCTGGGGGTGGTAGCTAACGAGGGACTGTGGAGAGGTAGAAGGGGGGAGAGAGAAAGAGAGGGAGGGAGAGGGAATTGTCGGTGGCGGAGGTCGAGGAAGAGATGCGGCGATCGGGGGTGGGAGCAGAGTTGTGGTTGAGGTTACAATGATGGGCGGACTAGCGCCGCTGACTGATGAGGGTCTTGCGCGTCAAGGGTACAGTGAAACGGTGCAACACAAACGTGGCACAGGGTACAGGTCTTGGACGAGGGCTCTGCGCACTGGAGGCAACAAGGAGATGAGGAGCGACGGAATTGTTGGGAGGGAGCGTAAATGTGATGGTAATGCGTTAGGCGCTAGTGAAGGGAGGGGCGGAGCGGAAATTCAGCCAGAGCAGCTTGTAGAACGGGGGCGCACAGGGGGTGCGTCTGCCTCAACCTACTACTACTACCCTACTGGGCAACGGTCGACTATTGTACTCGCGCCGATAGCAAGCAGCATGACGATTCCGTCGCGGCTCTGATGGAGGCGATGGCGATATGAAACGGATCTGCTGTGGAGCCGGGCATTGGACGCGCAATCGGCCTGCTTTGCGAGCCTTGGTTTTGGCGGCGAAATTTTGAGCCGCGCTGCGATGCGCTGTGGGTGTGGGTGTGGGCGTGGGCGTGGGTGAAGGCGTACGCGTACCGTGGCCGCCCTGCAGAGCCGCTTTACATTGCAGGCACAGGAGACAAGGTCCATGACGCGCCATATGGCAAAAGGGCAGGCCTAGCGACACACAGCCATGGCCGTGGCAAGCCATGCAATAGGGGGCATGCATGTTGTCGTTGAGCAATCCGTACACGCTTGATTCCACCGTCGCACTAGCACGACACGCAGCCCGTGGCCCGTGGCCCGTGGATCTGAAGCTGTAGTCTCCAAGAGATAGACGCGGTTGCCCGCCTAGTCGACGTAGAGAATATGGTACGGTACACACACACATGAACATGCACATGCACATGCACATGCCTATGCCGTCAGTGTACATGCTACATGTCTACTTCCATAGCATTACGCCCGTCTGGTGATGCCTTGTTTCCACGGGAGCGTGCATGGGGGAGAGCACAGCACACCATCACCCGCTGCCGCTGCCGCTGCCGTCGTCGCCGCTGCTGCTGTATACTTACTTGTCTCGACAGTCGACACCGTTGGTCAGTGGTGCACACGCGCTATGCGAGCAGCATCCAAAAGGCGAGGCAGGTGTTGCACAAAGTTGCAACCAATCGATGTGGCCACGAGCAGCCACGGTCGCTGCATTGACGGGGCCCCCATGGCGGCCTGCCCCTTTTCTGCCGTCGAGCCTCTCTTGGACATGCAGATGCTCTCCAGGCGGTCGCCAGCCCAGCCCTTCGCCGGCTGGCCCCTCCACTACCCTGGACCCACTTATAACAGTATCCTCCTTGGCGTCCCTAGTTCCTCTCCAGCTACTCTATATTCCTCCCGCCCACGCCCCGAGTCTTCACAGGCCACTGCTCTTCGTAGCTTCTCACTTATACATGCTCAACCTCGCTCGCCAGACACTAAAGCGAGTTCCAAGTTTCCAAGAAATCCTCCAGGGCACCATGGGATCCGCAAAGGAAGAAATGTACGTTCACCGCCCAACCCACCTTGCTCTTTTCCCCTCCCCTCCCTTCCCCTCTGCCTCGCTCAAACTGACCATGGTAAAGTTCTGTTGACGTGCTCGTCATCGGCGCTGGCCCTACCGGTCTGGGTGCCGCAAAGCGTCTCAACCAGATTGTAAGTCTACCTCATTGTGCAACACAGCTTTGCCCTCGTGCTAACAACCCCAGGATGGCCCCTCATGGCTGATTGTCGACGCCAACGAGACACCTGGTGGTTTGGCCTCGACCGACACCACTCCAGAGGGTTTCGTAAGTACTCCACCCGCCAATTGGCTGCTCCTTCCTAACAACGCTCCAGCTCTACGACGTTGGTGGCCATGTCATCTTCTCCCACTACAAGTACTTTGACGACTGCATCGACGAGGCCCTGCCCAAGGAAGATGACTGGTTCACCCACCAGCGCATCTCCTACGTCCGCTGCAAGGGCCAATGGGTCCCCTACCCATTCCAGAACAACTTGTCCATGCTGGGCAAGGACGACCAGGCAAAGTGCATGGACGGCCTGATTGACGCCGCCCTCGAGTCTCGCGTGGCAAACACCAAGCCAAAGAACTTTGACGAGTGGATCGTCAGGCAGATGGGTGTCGGCATTGCCGACCTCTTCATGAGGCCATACAACTTCAAGGTCTGGGCTGTGCCCACCACCAAGATGCAGTGTGAGTGGCTTGGCGAGCGTGTCGCTGCACCCAACGTCAAGGGTGTCATGTACAACATCATCCACGGCAAGACTGCTGGAAACTGGGGCCCCAACGCCACCTTCCGCTTCCCCGCACGAGACGGTACCGGTGGTATCTGGATCGCTGTCGCCAAGACATTGCCAGAGTCCAAGACACGCTACGGCGAGAACAGCAAGGTGACCAAGGTCGACGCCGATGGCCACAAGGTACACCTTAAGGACGGCACCGTCGTCAACTACAAGAAGCTCATCAACACCATGGCTGTTGACGCCCTGGTCGAGACCATGGGTGACAAGGAGCTCATTGACCTCAGCAAGGGTCTCTACTACTCTACCACCCACGTCATTGGTGTTGGCCTTCGTGGCGAGCGCCCAGAGCGCATCGGCGACAAGTGCTGGCTGTACTTCCCCGAGGACGACTGCCCCTTCTACCGTGCCACCATCTTCTCCAACTACTCACCCTACAACCAGCCCCAAAAGGACGTCAAGCTCGCAACCCAGCAGCTCGCTGATGGCTCCAAGCCCAGCTCCACCGAGCCCAAGGAGGGCCCATACTGGTCCATTATGTTGGAGGTTGCCGAGTCTGGCATGAAGCCCGTGGACCGAGAGAACCTGCTCAAGGACTGCATTCAGGGTCTCATCAACACTGAGATGATCAAGTCCGACGACGAGATTGTCTCCACCTACCACCGCGCCTTTGACCACGGATACCCCACTCCTTCACTTGAGCGTGAAGGCGTCCTCACCAAGCTTCTCCCTGCCCTTCAGGCCAAGGACATCCTGTCGCGTGGTCGCTTCGGTTCATGGCGCTATGAGGTCGGTAACCAGGACCACTCATTCATGTTGGGTGTCGAGGCTGTAGACCACGTTGTCAACGGAGCTGTTGAGCTTACTCTCAACTACCCCGACTTTGTCAACGGTCGCAAGAACGAGGAGCGTCGTCTTGTGGACGGTGCCCAAATCTTCACCAAGCCTTCTCTTGCGCTGAGGAACAAGGGTGTCGACTAGACGCATACACAATGAATGCTGAGCATGTTATGGATTTTGAGAGATGTTTACAGGATACCACGCTTATTTACGAAAGGGACGGCATGGAATAGGGAGTCGGCGCATGTGTGCATGTTTGGACTCTAGGTAGATAGATAGTCGTTGCATCTGCACAGCATCTAGTCGATGTTGGCAGTGATAAAGGATAGACATTACCTTTTTGCCAAGTTGCGTTTCTCTTGGATTCGTTGTGGTTGTCTTCTTTCTTGTCAGTGTTTTTCTCTACTCGCTTCGTACCCCAGCAAGCCCGTTCCTGCGTCCACCCATCCATTCATGCACACTACATTTCTACGATCTACAGCATTCCTCCACTTAATTTAAACCCCCACTCACCTTATCCCTCACCCCCACGAACAAAAGCACATCACAATACACGACGTATTACGATGACGCAATCACCGCAAAATGCAATTCCCACCGGTTCCAATCATGAATCATGTCACACACACATCCCATGCCCACTCGATTTTCGGGAAAATTTAAGGAAAAAGAAAATAACTCAATGCACGCAGTTCATGATTTCTGCGCCCGGTGAATATAGCGTTCGGTCCGAATAGGCATGTGTTCTCTTTTCTTTTCCTTTTTTTTTGCACCTTCTCTGCGTATCTAGCTAGCTACATTTACATCCCCTTTGCTAGCTGCTTTTTGCTCCGGGGAAGGAGAATCTTGCAAATAAATGGGTTGATGCGTGATAAACGAGCAAAGAGGGCCGAAGGGATTGCGGATTTACTACGAGTCAAGTCAAACATCATAAAAAATTTCAGCTGGAAATGGACAAGCCCGGTATGAAATGCTACTTCGCATCTGTCGTTCGGCGGTGTAAGAGAGAAGAAGAAAAAAGAAAAACTCTGCTGATACTATCCCGCAACAAGGCCTTGCACGTGGTCTGTCTGCACAGTATTGTGTATAACTACTATAACTATTCGTAGGGAAAAAACGATCATGTAAAACGAGAAATTCGCGCCGCGATACGCGTAAGTCTCGAGCATAGTACATATGAGAGTTATTTTTACATGGCGTGTTCATGCGCTGTGGCATCATTCTTGATTTGATTAATATGGAGATTTTTCTTTCTTAGGGGATTATTTTCTTGGCTTGGAAGTGGTTTGAAGTTAATGGTTGGTTTCGTGTTTGATATCCGTAGATTGAAGTGGATGAGAGGAGGGGAGGGGGAATCGGAGATGCAAGGATAGGTGGGTATGGGTGGAGGGTGGAATGCGGTGAGGAACAAATGGTACACGTGGGAGGGTACTTGCGTGTCGAGGTTGAGGCCTTTTTTTGGGGGGGGGGCAGGGGATGTTCGGGATCGTCGATCTTTCGGTATCGCTGCTTTATCCTGATAAATAGATAGATAATAGAGAGAGCCAAGACCTTGGGAGTGTAAGTATGTAATTTTAATGGATACAAGCTAGGTAATCACGTGATTGTTACTTGATTCAGGTAACGTAGAAACAGAGCAGTGGCCCACATGTATCTTATGCCTTACTCGCCCTGAACTTCCTCAAAACTTCCCTCTCTTCTTCGTTTTGTGCGATGCTTTCCTCGTCACCGACGGGCAGGCGTTGGTGCTTCCATTGCTTCCCTCCGGCTCCATACTCGGCGCTCACTTGTGCATCACCTACAATCACCCATTTGTATATCGTCAGGCCTTCTAGCCCGACAGGCCCTCGTGAGTGAATCTTATTGGTGCTGATGCCGACTTCAGTCCCGAATCCATATCTCTGCCCATCAGCCATGCGCGTAGACGTATTCCAGTATACGCTAGAGGAGTCCACAGCTGCGAGAAAAGACTTGGCTGTGGCTTCTGATGTAGTCAGAATGGCGTCAGTGTGATGAGAGCCGTGTGTGTTGATGTGAGAAACGGCTTCTTCAACATTTGCAACGGTCTTGATAGCGAGAATGTAGTCCAGGAACTCGGTATCGTAGTCTTCTGGTCCTGCTTCTTGTAGCAATGCTGCCGAGTGGGGATCTAATTTGCCTTTGAGCGCGACCAGTGACGCATTGTCGCAACGAAGGGAGACGCCCTTTTGTAAAAGCGCTTCTGCAATGACAGGGAGACTAGTGCTGAGGGCTTCTTCCTCTACAAGAAGTTGTTCAAGTGCGTTGCAACCTGCAGGATAACTCGTCTTTGCATCAAGGATGATTTTGGCAGCCTTATCTGCAGGGTAGTCGGAGCACAGATAGGTGGAGCATATGCCGTCAGCGTGGCCAAGAACCGGGATCGTGGTCGTGTCTTTGACATAACGGACTAGTTTGTTGCCGCCGCGAGGAATACATAGGTCGATGTAGGTATCTTGTTTGAGAAGGTCGGCAATAACATCGTGGGTTTGAACTAGTTGGAGACAGTCTGATGGTACCGCAGTGGACGCCAAGGCCTTTGAGATAATGGATGCAATTGCTGCAAAGCTGTTGCTGGATTCGCGACCACCTTTGAGAATGGCGGCATTCCCAGACTTGATCGCAAGTGCGGAAATGTTGGCAATAACTTCGGGTCGTGCTTCGAAGATGATGAGCAGTACACCAATTGGGCACGTGATTCGCGACAGGACCAAATTGTCGTCAAGCAGCGTCTTTGCAGTTGTCTTGTTGATAGGGTCTTCCAAGTCTCGTACATCCAGTATTCCCTGGAGCATATCCTCATATTTGCCCGGCTTGCCCAGATCCAGCCTCTTTACCAAGCTCGCGCTGAGCGTGCCTCCTGCCGCAGCCTTGTTGGCAGCCTCGAGATCCTGAACATTGGCGGCTAGTACTTCATCCTTGGCATTCGCCAGTGCATCGTGGATGGCTGTCAGGGCTGCATTCCGCTCGTCGGCAGGTAAGACGGCCAGTTTCCGGGACCCGAGTCTAGCGGCCTGTGCAACCTCGAGCGGTGTGGCGTTGGTCAAAGACATTTCTTCTCCTTAGGATTGCTTTTGCCGGGTGGTGGTGGTGAGATGTGGTAAAACGGCCAAAGTCTTTGGATGCGTGTGACTCAATTCAATATTGATGGAGTGATGAGGGGCCTAGTGCCGGTTATGCAGGGTCTGTTTCCGCTGCAGATGCTATTGGAAATGCCACTGCGGGTCGCACATATGTGGAGATGGCGAGGAAGCCTAAAAAAAGCGACAGGACTCGTGGTGGGATGAACGTGGTGGTGTTGCGGGGTCTAGATGCATGACGCCACACCCGCCCGCATGCGAACCAGGGTGTTCTCCTCTTCTCATGCCAACCACCACCCTGCTGACTGCGCTCTTATTACTTGCATCCTGGATCGCTGCCCAACTCGATCGCTGACAGCTTTCGATAAGTTTCCGGCTTCGTCATAGGTCAGGGCTCTGGACGCGCACCAAGATTGCGTGTTGGCAGCAGCGTCTGGCGGTCGAGTGCTCGGCAGGGGTTTGGCGTGGCTGGGTGCGCCTACCAACCACCTCGGCGTCGCCTTGCCAACCTCGCCCAATTCCATCCACTCCCGTATCGCAACAAGCAAGCCTGACCGCACTATCCCAGTTTCACTTGCAGCCCACTACGTAGGTCACCGCTCAGAGATGGCTGGGACTCTACAAAAGCTGCAGGGTCGCCGGCCACAGGGCCTGCCACATCTGCACACTGCTTCCCGACCGCCTCTCAAGTGCTGAGAAGGTACCCTGTCGCACTTTACCTTCACGGTACACACGTGCATACCCGCCAGTGCGCCGTAGACTACTGTAACGTTTTTTACGGCCATTCGTTTAACCATCATCCGTCTACCAATATATCTCACACCACTATCGCTATCGGCCGTCACCTTCACTAAGATGCGTTCTACAACAAGGGCCCTCGCAGCTCTGCTCTCAACTGTCCTATACGTTCCCTCTGCAGCACAAACATGGTCCAACTGCAACCCGACCCTACGAACCGACTGCCCTCCGGACTCTGCGCTGGGAAGAACCGTAGACATTGACTTCAGCTCGAAGTCCGACAGTTTCACTCCGCAGGGCAACCCAACATATGGTTCCGATGGCGTATCTTTTACCATCTCAAAGGCCGGCGATGCGCCACAGCTCACTTCACTGTGGTACATAATGTTCGGCAGGGTAGACATCCAACTCAAGGCTGCGCCGGGCGCGGGCATTGTTAGCAGCTTTGTCTTGCAATCCGACACCTTGGATGAGATTGACTGGGAATGGCTTGGTGCAGACCCTGATGAGGTTCAGTCAAACTATTTTGGAAAGGGTAAGATATAATCAAGCTTATCGAGCCACGTACATATCAGCTTTAAAAATTACTTGCTAACAGCCATCCAGGTCAGACAACCGACTACAACCGAGGTGCTTTCCATTCAGACCCCGGTAGCCAGTCAAACTTCAAGACGTATACAATCATCTGGACACCAGAGCAGATTGTATGGCAGATTGACGGAAAAACCGTGCGCACTCTTGAACCTGCCAACGCCAACAACCAGTACCCCCAAACACCCATGCAGGTCAAGTTTGGCTCCTGGAGCGGTGGTGACCCTGCGAACCCTGCCGGTACTATCTCTTGGGCCCGTGGTCCTACCGACTACTCCAAGGGACCTTTCACTATGACTGTCAAGTCCCTCAAGGTCCAGGACTACTCCACTGGTTCCCAGTACATCTACGGTGATCAATCCGGCACTTGGAAATCCATCAGGTCCAACGGCGGTACCATTTTCGCAGGTGGTAAAGCTCCAATTGCGGACGCACCCACAGTCACCGCAACAGCTAATGGCGCTCCTCTGCCTTTTGCTCCTCACCAGACCAACGCCGAGCGCCCCAGCGTTTACCCTTGGATTCCTGACCCGAACGCTACTCCCACTCCTCAGCCCACATTTGCAAACTACCCTGGCCTTCCGAGTGGGTGGACTGTTTCCAATACTGGAAAGGTGATTCCACCCAGCTCAGCCACTGTCAGTAAGCCATTTCTTCAGCATTTCCTCCACTTTGCAAACGGTATACTGACTTGAATCTTGTAGATGTCCCCTCCAGATTCCTCTATCTCATCGCCGCAAGCTTCGCCTACGGATTCCTCCGGCAATGGCCCTAAGACTGTAACTGGCTACGATGACCGTGGCTTCACGACAATTCGCACAATCTACCCCGAAGCCACGCCAGCACCCTCAGGCAACACACCACAGGGTAACGCTGGAGACGCTGTCCCTGCCGCCCCCCTGGCAGCAAGTTCCTGGACCCTCGTCCTCTCGAGCATATTGCCTTGGGCAATTGTCCTCCTCCATATTCCTACCTGCCTCGGCTTCTAGGCGAGTTGGGAAAACGTATGGTATACCGTGGACTTCGGACCAGCTTATTCTATCCTCGGTGCTGGTATCGTCGCGATGTTTGCATGTCTAATGAAATGTGTTACGAAGGGGTATGTTGGTTTCAAAATCTCCATCAAGTTGTGGGCGGGTCCTTGGCCCGACGCAAGCTGGAAGTGGAACTACAAGTTCAAGGGTAGCAAGGAGACGGAAGCGACGTATAGAGCCGTATGGGCGTCGCTTCGGCAGTTCATTCTTGGTGCTTAATTGTTTTTTGTTTTGTTTTTATTGCATAGCGCCTGGTTTTTTGGTATTTGAGCGTATTGGCTTTTTTTCGTTTGGTTTATAGCATATTTGCGGGCGATTGAGCCGATTGGGCTGCGGTTGATGTGGATTCATGGTCTGCTTTCATACGAGATTATAGAGTATAGGAGACGATGTCATGTCGTGACGTAATGAACTCAGTATATTATACCATCAGCATTCTTGACGTGGACACCTAGCAGGGTCTTCAAACACGCAATCTTCGACATTTACACTCATTCCCCAAATCAAAGCTCGCTCCAAACAAAAAATCCCGTGCATTGTTTTTTAGTGAAGTAGAAAAACCAGCAATTCTAATATACAAAACACGAACGCAAGATTTCATCCCCTCTTTCGAAGTTAGAAAGAAAGAATAAAGGACCCCAAACTGCCGAAGCAGATACTATTATGAATTTTTCTGATTCCTCTTTTTGAAATTTTTTCTGTCCCTAACATACCTGTACTCCTCCATTAGATTTGATTCGAGTGGATAGTCCCTTTTGAATTGAAACTTTTTTTCTGCGCTTTTGAACCGTTTCAAGGTGGGGTAATGGATGAAGGAAGAAGTGTTTCTCCCGTAACCGTATTGCATGCGTTTGTATACCTTAGCGGAAGGGAAACAAGCAGCCGTATTAACTCCACCCTCTCCAGGTTCTCGTCCAAGCAGCAGTCCTCGATTTTTTTATTAGGTGACGAGAAGTTAAACAAGGAAGTGAGAAAATAGTCTCCCTCGTTCCTTTCCTGCTTCTTCTCCTTTCCGATTCGAGCTTATAATTCCAGAGACATACTTCTCTTTTTCTCCACTGTGTGAAGCTTCTCACTTGCAGGTGATCAATTCCAATGATGGCGCTTTAACCGCCACGGCCACCATACGGTTGGTGTCTGAAGCCGCCACCTCCACGGTGGCCTCCACCACGGTAATTGGCGCCGCGGACACCAGCATTCTTAGGACCAGTGGGTGCATTGATGGGAGCCTGACCACCGCCAGAAGGAGGCTGGCTGGATCCCTGGCGAGACCGGTTGTTTCTGAAGCCACCACCGCCACGGCCGCCGCTAGGTCCAGAGGGGACGTTGGGTGGAGGTGCATCGTCATACATGCCGTCCCAACTTGCTGGACCGCCGCCCTGTGCCGCACCGTAGCCCGCGGGACCAGAGAGTTGTTGCTGGCGACGAGCCTGTTGTTGCTCGTATTTTTGCTGTTCAAATGCCAACTGGTCTTGTGCCGTGTATGCTGGGCGAGGACCAGCGTTTTGTCCACCTTGAGCATTCATCATGCCTGGGCCTCCGGGTCCGCCTGGACCGCTGCCACCTTGCATCTGTTGCATCTGTTGCATTTGCATCTGCTGCATTTGCATTGGGTTCATACCGCCAGGACCGCCCATCATCTGTGGGTTTGGCGAGCCAGTGCCACGGTTCATGCCTTGGTTCATCATCTGCTGTTGCATCTGCTGCATCTGCATCGGGTTCATGCCGCCCATTCCACCCATAGGGTTACCTGGCATGCCACCGCCGGCCTGTTGTTGAGCAAGCGTTTGCTGCATAGATTGGAAGTATTGCTGCATCCGCTGCCAGTACTGGGCCATCATAGCCGGAGACATGGCAGTATTGTTGCCTTGTGCTTGCATGTTTCCTCCGCCGTTCTCATAGCCGTTTCCTCCACTCTGACCACCATTTCCGCCATCGTTGAACTTGTTGAACTTGTTGCCGCGACCGAACTTCTTGTTTCCGTCACCCCCCGTCGTCGTCGCGCATGTTTCCGCGAGGCTGGGCGCGCTTGACTTCAATTTGCTTGCCGAGAATCTGAAGTGGACCGCGTAGTGTGGCATCTACTGCTGCATCGCCGTCAAAGGTAACGAAACCGAAGCCACGAGGGCGGCCCGTTTCCTTGTCCATCATGAGTGTGGCATCGACGACACGGCCAAATTGCTTGAAAAAGTTTGTGAAATCTTCCTCCGTTGCTTCTTGGCTGACACCGCCGACAAAGATCTTGCTGGTTCGCTCTTGTTCTTCACGAGGAATAGCCCGCTTTGGGTCAATCTGATCATTGTTAGCGAATAGATTCCATTCAGATTGGTGGTTGACATACGATCTTGCCGTCTAGATAATGCTCTTTGACCATGACAATGTTGACACATTTGGGGTCCTTGAAGGTGAGGAAACCAAAACCTCGGGATCGGCCAGTAGCAGAGTCACGCATAACTGTGCACTCGCTGACCTCACCAAATTGTGAGAAATACCCCTTGAGAGAATCTGTGTATCGGACATTAGTACTGATTATGTGTCGTTGCTTGTCACAATAGTTACAAGGCCGACAAGTGGCAGCTCCCAAGACGAAAGCCTGAGAACTATCCCTAGCTCATATCAATAAACGTACCTTCAGTAGTCTCCCAGTTCAGACCGCCAATGAACATCTTGCTATAGTCGGTGTCAGTACGTCAGTGTTGACATGATGAATAAAAAACAAGAATACAAAGAGGGCATTGAGACGCATCACAAGTTGTCGACAACTGATATCCAAAGGCCATTCGAGACGAGTAAACAGTTAAGATGATATCCCAACAACCCGACATTTTGTAATGTCGAAAAGGCACACGGCAGTGATCGCCACGTATATGCGCAAAGTCACTGGGCTCCAGTAATGTAATCAACGTCCGGAGGAGGGTGTATGACAAGGGTCTTTGGTCGACGAAGCGGGGAGAAGCGCATGGTTTCGGATACGGCGTATGGTTCGTCCAGTAATATCGAGATAACCAGACTGTAATGTACCCTGGTGGTCCTGAAGGCGGGGAAAGGCAAGTTGAATGTATTGCCTGTTTGTGTTGGTGATTCAGACACAAGTTCGAAGTACCATCGGTTCGAGGTACTATCGTACCCTAGAACATATTGTCTCGGTGATTTTAGGTACTTTGCATTCAGGCACCCTGGCTGTCCGATGTTGGTTGTGATGATGACCGAATACAGAACTTAAGCGAAGCCATGTCCAACGCCGCATCCTAATCCCAACATGTCGAATCTTGTGGCGTAAACCAATCATGCAGACTAGCAACGCAAACCACGTACTCAAGATCGACATTTCGAGGTTCAAAAGTAGCCCTGCAAAGGCACAGTATGGTTCGGATGAAGCGTCTGTGTTTTGCTATGGATTCGAGTGCAGACGTCTGAGAAAGACTTTCTTACAACTCGGTAGCTATCCTCTGCTTGCGTTGCTGGTACGCGCTATCAAGTACCTAGGTATATATCGACATGAGGCGCTGCCAACGTTCGGGCAGGCCACAAGAGTCCTCGCGAAAGGCGCGTTGATAGTTGTTTCTGAGTATCGCAGAGCCGTTGACCCGTGTCTTCCAGCTTCTTCCAACAACCAAGCTTGATGGCCTAACCCGTCATATTCAGAACGCTCGCCAAATGGGCGACGCAGACAGCAAATCTTCGCATCTTGTCAAGATCCTAAGCCTTCACACCAGACTGGCCCAGTCACGGCCCAAGGCGCTCTTGGGTAGTGCAGGCGCCTGAGAACATCTAGTGCATGCTGCATAATCATGCGCCTAGAGAAATCAAGCAATTGATGTACACTTTTGTCGCTGTCTGATGTCCCAATACTACTTTTCATGCGGCCAATT
>Ga0073774_1000006_pt1 | contig 31893 bp, 30 predicted proteins | sample InSIn5gowninarea_FD_77487 | JGI IMG/M metagenome (GOLD analysis project Ga0073774, IMG submission 77487) | Clean room microbial communities from NASA Spacecraft Assembly Facility at Jet Propulsion Laboratory, Pasadena, California, USA -... ... | reverse complement strand
GACTGCAGAAGGGCAGGAGGGATAAGAGGATCATATCCTAGGACACGGACGTCTTCGTTAAGTGCTTCGCTACTGGCCGAGGGCATTGTTGCGGTAGAGCTGGTCAGTCTTCAAATGGGTAGAGCTGTGATAGTGACCTTGATTAGTTCCAGGTTTAATTATTAAGATGGTAGCAAGGAAGAAAAGCGGATTAAAGGAGAATAATATTGAATGTCTATATGAGTATATGAGCTGATGAGTCAAATATTGAGCGCGACAGGGTCTCAGCGGGCATGACAGAACTTACGGGTGGAGGGGATTGACAAGAAAATCTTTAACTGAGATCGTCGGAGCGGTGAAAGCTTGCATTCAACAGTCTAATTGGGCCGTTTCTGGCACTTTTAGCCCAAGCGGGGCCAGCTCAGACCATGCTCGCCGCAACTGTTTGCTCCCTTTGCTGTGTTCGATTATGACGATGCTATTGGCTTTCATATTATGCAATTGAGCATCAAAGCGACCTACTGTGTGAACAAGATTTAAGAACTCACGCCGCAAAGCTACTTCGGGGAGGGAAGACGTGCTCTGTTTGTTATCGAACTGGAATGGCAGCACCTCCGTCGGCCTATAGGGTGAGTGAAAAGTATTGGTTGTCACAGCCATGATTGACATTTGATGTAGGATAGACAGTTCCTGGCTGTGATTGGCGATGAAGAGTACGTTTTGAAAGAACAAAGAGACCGACCAATTACTGATTGAGTGTCAGCTCAGTCACCGGTCTCCTGCTAGCAGGTGTCGGCCACGTTACAGATTCTCCAGATTCTCAACGAAACTTCCTTGTATGCGACAGCAAGACTGAACGATCCACGATTGAGTCCGCGTTCAATAGATTTACAAAAGAGCGAAAGGACATTGGCATTGTACTCATCAACCAACATATTGCCGAAAAGATACGGGACACAGTCGACAAGTTCCAGGATGCCTTCCCAGCTGTGCTCGAGATACCAGCAAAGGACCACCCATATGATCCAGAGAAAGACAGTGTGCTACGACGAGTAAGGAGACTCTTTGGTGAATAAGTGTGGGCATATGTTGGACTGGCCATGGTCGGATGGGGCATGGTTGCAAAAGGACATATCATGTATTTTTGAGCCACCATGCAGAATTACAGAATAGGTAGTTCGCATCCATTAAAGATGAAGCTGTCTCTATACCAACCTGGCTAGAGCTAGGGAATGGGAAGTAGACTGCAGAGGTGTGCAAGCTGTCAAAGCGAGATGCACGATATCACTATGCGCTTCAGGTGTCAGAAAAAGGAGGGCTAAATTTAGAAACCGGCGTTCATTCGATACTACCATATCTCAAGTCAAGATCGACTATATCTCAACACTCCTCTCTCACTTCTATTGCTACATATTGACCAATTTACATACAGGTTACGGAGACCTACGCGGTACGGGAAACCAACCATTCTTTCAGAAGATGCTGAAAAAACACATTTTCCCTGTTACTATTGTTCTCCTAGCAACCGCATTCGCAGCACCACTACAAGCTCGCGACGGTGAAATTTCACAATCTCATCTTTTGAACGATAAGGCAGACTGCACGAGCTATCTATACTATGGGGAATCGACGAAGGGTGACGGTACAATCCGATCGTGTTGGTCCGCAGCTATTTCCTGCGCTTCCATCAAGAAAGGCAACAGGGCCTATTTCAACATTGATAGCGGCAGTTACCACTGGAGCTCAGGAGGGCAATGCTGGGTTGACGCAACTTATGGAGATTTGACAAATCAACGGGAGGGTATGGATTGGATCTGTAGGGACGGTCACGATGCCTGGCCAGGATTGAGAATTACTACCCGTCTAGAGCTGTAGCGGACTCTGGGTCATGTCTGAGGTGATTTAGCTATGCATTACTCAATACCTGCGGTACATAACATCGACCACGCCATCTTGTCGCTCGCATTTTGTCTCGAGGACTTAGCTTCTCGAGATTCCGACACCAAGATGAGTCCGTGAATTGGTAGTACATGATGTGTGGATGGTTCAGTACGGCTACCTCTTTTGAGCACATGTATAGAATGGGTCTCATAAAGCAATGAATGCTTCCAAGCACATTGACTAGAGCTCTATGTAACAATCACGTTACCGCTACCATGTGCCACCTGATGCAGTGCTAGTGTGAATAACGGATAACAACGGAGAGAAGTTAGTGGTCAACTGACCCATAAAAAGCAGCCAACGATGACATCGAAATATGCTTAATCGCCCGTCTACGCACCATCAAGCTTCGTGATCGGCTCGTTGTATCTCTGCTGCCTCCAGCTACTTGAATTACTGGTAGTTTTGTATTGCCTCTCTACACTCTCAAACTCCGCACTACTCCTCCGGTTCGACCTACAGATCCTCAACACACTCTTCGTACCACCGAGCAGACTTTGTCAGCTCGAGTCACCTGCGATAAGCGCCACCAAAAGCCCAGCGTCTACATCCAACAACTACACCGATAGCCACAATGAAGCTCACATCGACTCTACTCCTCGCACCTCTACTTGCATCCGCTCTCTCTATCTACAGTCCTTCCTCGTCCGATGTCACAACCCAAGACGCAGCTTTCCCAGTTCCAGGCAACCAGCCACTGAACTACTGTCAAGACCCCAAAAACTACATAGCCGAAGTCTTCACCGTCGACCTTACTCCAAATCCACCGGTCGCAGGCGAGACTCTCACCATCAAAGGCAACGGTACTTTCCACGAACAAATCGAGGATGGCGCAACTGTTTTCCTGCAAGTGAAATATGGATTGATCACGTTGATCAAACAAGAAGCCGATATGTGCGAACAATTACCAAAGTAAGTCACGCACCACCACCACCACCACCGTGTTCTTCATACATACACAATAACTAGTCAGCATACTAACACGTGGTTGCAGAATCGACATTGAATGCCCAATCAAGAAGGGATACATGGAGGTCTACAAAGAAGTCAACATCCCACGACAAGTTCCACCGGGCAAATACACTGTTCTCGCTGACGTCAAGACCAAAGATGGCCGTTCGATCACCTGCATGGAAAGCACCGTTGTTTTCTCGAGATGACTGGATTACTTGAAGGGTAACTTGTGGAAGAGAGATGAGCTATAGGCTATGATCCTGACCGCTGGAAGAGAGAGTGGCAATGGGTAAATAATGGGGAACGAATTGAGAAAGCGTGGGATGTTAAGCCCTGGTGTCGTTCAGCATGAAACGCCCAACGTCAAGGGATGTGAGTTTGGAAGTCATTGCACAGAAGACGCAAACATGTCACATTGACACGAGTGTTCGGAATCCATTGCTTTGAAATGGAGTTGAGGTGCAACCGTAGGTAGCTCGTCGGCCTGGCCATGCCTACAAATCACTAGCTACGAGCATAATGCAGGACTATTTGATTGTTCCACCGAAAGTGTTTTTTTTTTTATTTAAAATAAATACATCAACTTGATCATCTGAACTTCAAAACGCGAATAAGACTGGCTGACATGCCCTTCTCTGCAGCAGCCGAATATTGCTCCAACTTGAGATCTCGAGTTCAACCAGTCCCCACCGTTTTCAACCTTCATGTCCACATCGTCATCTTTCCTTCCTACTGTCTGCAGGGGCCTCCATCTGCGCTGCTCATCATCCCAACCTCCAAAAGCGACTTTCAACACCTAATTCACTTCCGGGATAACGAAGGATTTGGTATTCGAAATACGCTTCCTAACTGTATAGGTATCTAGTCATACCATTTGTCGAGATTCGCTCGAGGCCCCGTGATTCGAGTTGCAGTGCCTGGCGCCTTGAGGATAGATCTCGATCGGAGGAGGGCCTTTGTCAGTATGATTAGGGATTGGTGTGATTGGTGTGATGAGGATCGGGTGTGTGTACTGCATCTCATCCAGGTAATGTAATATGTCCTGTGTACTTACTGCGCGAAACTTTTCGTTTTGGGAGTTATCGATGCTTCACCCCTCCTCGTCTCTCAGGAGAGTGGTGCGCAAAATGAGATTTGTCGTCCTTGTTTGTATAAGTCGATAACACAGGAAGCGCCTTTCCTCCCTCCCTGATCTCTTGCATATAGCAAGGCTGACCGGTGAGAAAGATACCGTGGAACGCAAGGTTCACGTCTTGGCTAGACTCTCTGTGTGAGAGAGGCGCAAGACTTGAGATCTTGGTTCCATGGCTGAATTTTGTTCTTTCGATGTGGTCTTGATAACTTCCTGATGGAGGGAACATCAATCCCACATGGAATATGAAAAAGACATTGTTCGCTGTGACACGTCAGTGGTAAAGTATATCCCAAGAGCTCTGGGCGTCACAGACTGTTCCTCTCGGAAGTGAAGTATAGATGTCTTGATTGATTGCTCGCTCCATTGTAGTCAGCTTCTCATGGCTGGATCAATTGAAGAAGGGTCAAGTTAGACCATGGACTAAGTGTGGGTTTCTGTATATAATTCGAATCGTACCGTGCTGAGTTCGACCGAAGCGAAAGCTCGAAATATACGCGAGAACGAAAGGCAAGTGCTGTTACCTTGTCAATAACACAGGGGTATCACAATCAATGAAACAAGAATAAGCCGTCCCAACCTCTGCGCCATTCGTTCAATCGTCATGTCTTCTGTTCGTTCTTTTTACCCTTCTTTTGCAATGCTGCATCTCTTGCGTCTAGGTCACGATGCATTGTATCAGGACTAGAGTATCCGCCGACACGAACTGCTTCGCTCTTATTGATTGAGTGCACGTTCTTGAGTTTCGATGCGAGATCTGGACGCAATTTTCTGAGTCGTTTCAAGCGTCTCACACCGCTAGCTTCACCAGAAGCTTGCTGCTTGTTAGACGGCGCCTTGTCCTGATAAAGTGTTAGCCTAGCGGTGTATGGACCTAGCGCTAGGATATACTTGTTTTGCTGAAGCCCGCTTGACTTGTGCAATCTTCTGCGGTAGATTTGGTGGATTTGTACGTGCCGGAGGAGGAGGTGGAACCGCATCTGTTGTTGGTGGTGGTGGCGGTGGTGGTATTTGAATCATGGGTAAGCTCACTGCTTTCATTAGTGCGTGCCTCTCAACTCGCGAGCAGATGCAAGCCAAGGACACCATAGCCTGGACCTTGGCGTGTATATCATTGATAGGGCTTACCATTGTTGATCCTTTGATATGCCGTGTGTAATGCTTGACGCGAGACGTTGTAAGCTGTGAAATTGCCTCCTACGAGGTCACCAATAAAACTGAAGGCCGTGCCGTTCGTGTCTCGGTCTGCAAACTCATCAAGCTTCTGCAGCAAGGTGTCGTGTGCCTTGGAGTACACTGCCAATATTCGGCGAATTTCATGGCTCCCACCAGAAATGTTGTTGTCGGGTCTGTTGGGGTCGATGATCATAAGTCTATCTACCTTCTCGTTACCATTCTTGAGTGGCATGTACGAGCTCTGTCAAACCAGTCAGTAATGGTTCATCCAAAAATTCGAGACAGACAAAGGATGAAGCATATGCATCGGCTTCCCACATACCTTCATAATATATCCTGGAGGATCGAGTCGAATGCCAACATTCTGAAAGTCGAGCAAATTACCATAAAGATTGAAAAATTCAATCAATATTTCACCAAGGTTAGAGTGTTTGTATGAAGGCAGGTGCTGTAAAAGGCTAGTGACCATACAAATAGTAGAGAAACCACCTAAGCCACCGACAGAGTTATCGCTGAAACCTCGGATCATCAAAAACTGCTTGATGATGGACACAATGATTGGCATCGCAGGGTAGGCCACTTCTGGTCGTCAGTGCTCTGTTAAACAATTGAGATAGGTCAAAAACGTACCTTGCCATTTCTTGAAGGTGTCAATCGCAACAACGCCGGTAGTGTTATGAAACGACAAATCCACCTTCAAGCCCGTGATTGAATCAATAAACTTGATAATAGGAACTTTTGCTTTGCCAATCGGCTTCACTGAACCAGGTTCGACGAGGCGACTTCTGCGGAGGAAACTGACAAACTCGTTGAATTGAGTTGGACCAATGCCTAAATCTAACTTGCGACCACGAGTGAAATAGACGAGATCCATATCACCTGTTGGCAGATACAAGCTAGCAGCATACGACCCAAATGCCTTGAGCTCACCAACCTTGAGTCTATTGAGCTCTGACTCGAGCCTGTGGACTAAGTCTTGTCGTACCATAGACTCATACTCTTGCGGCTTAACCCAAGCATAAAAATCGAGTACTTCTTTGTGCAAGGCCACCATGACAGAATCGGATGGACTTGGCGGTCGTATCCAAGGTGTCTTCGATACTCCGACAGTCTCTCTCCAGTCACTCAATACTATGCCACTAGCATGAAACTGTTGCCGACTTGGATGACCCATGAGCTGGTCCGCTTCGAACTCTGCACGTTTTCTTTTGCCCAGGGCCTTACCACCTGACTGATCTATGTAGCTTGTATTGCGATCCCTATTTTGACCATAACCATCTGCTCTAGGACCCAATGGCGCATCGGATGGAGGGAGTGAATGTGGATCGTCAAAGTCACCGAACGAAATGAAATCATCTTGCTCAGCAATAGAGGCTCGCTGGTCATCAGGCTCATTACGCGCTTTGCGAATTAGCTTCACGACGTCGACTCGCTTACCGGTCACTTCTGGACCTGGAGGCAGTGAAGTGTATGGATCGGGGTTCGACCAAACTGGCTGCTGAACCACTGTAGAATGACTGTTATCGAGTTTTCTTCTCTTGCCTCTGCTGTCTTCCTCGTGGCCTGAGTTTTCCTCCATCTCAGCCTCGTCGCTGTCGGTCAGATGGTCTACATCTCGAAATTTGGGATCAGTGTGAATAGTGGATAGGACTGGCTGTTCGAAAGTGGACGGCGATTGAGTAAGCAAATCCCTCTCGTAGGCCTTTTGCTTGAAAGAAAAGCCGTGTCTCTTGTGTTCTCCGAAGCGAAACATTGCTGGGCCCGAAGGCGGCGGCGGCGGTGGAGGTAGATTGGCTCGATAGTGAGGTCGATACGAGTCCATTGCAAGAAAACGCGATCTTACAGTGTTCGCGAACTCGTGCTTAACGAGATTGTTACCAAAGAACTCGTCCACTTCGTTGATAGAGCTTTGCGACGACTTGACGAAATTCTGGTGGGATCTGTAGATGACGACGAGGATTGAGGAAAGCGCAGCAGAGCCGCGATCGTCGTTGTGCCAAGATCGAAAAAGTGATTGCTAGCGCAGCCTCGTCAAGAAGTGTCCAATTAGTTCCTTTAGCAGGTATCGCCCGCGACCTTTCAATTCGTAGTAGTCCCGAATGCGATTTCCAGATAGTGAAGGTCATCCAGAGTAAGTGGACTTACAAACACAGGATCGAAGATGACTGTTATATGGAGTGTCACTCACATTCCTGTCTACTCTTTTCGTCCGGCACAGTGGTAAGCGACAGCGGATTTATTTCATTGCAGAGGATTATCGTACTCCACGTTCTTTGATAGGTATTGAAGACCAGAGCCCAATTGGGCTATGAGTTGTGTGTCAAAGGCTTCCTCAGCAAAACTAACGCGTTCCGTCCACCATTCCAACCAGTTGCGCGCCATGGCACCTTCCTCGGCCCTCAAAACACCTACGCTTACATCTACGACACCAGGTCTTTCCAGGTTGTGCCAGAATACAGTTGCACCGCATGTGCCACAGAATTCACGTATCGTATCCTTCGAGCTCTCAAAAGCTCGTAGTGTGCCGTGAGTGTAGGACAGCGGCGTACCGTCAGGGTTATGAAGATTCGTCAGAGACACGAATGTCCAGGCCTGGATGGGCGAACCTAGAGCTAATTTGCAAGATTTGCACGCACATGTCCCTGCTAACCATTTTCCTCTATCTCTGATCCACCATTTCACGTCGTGTGGGTTGACCGAAGAGCCTGAATGGTAAGGGACGATGAGATCTGGCCAGGGCGATGAGCATAAGCGAGACTGTTCGTTTGGTCGTGTGACGAAGAATTGAACTCCACCACAAGAACAACCGGCCGACAAGCGTCCTTGCGCCCCCTCTCTACTGTTATTCGTGTAAGCATCCACGCAAGCAGCTCTCGCTTCGCCAGCAGGAATCTCGATCGTCCGCGTCTGAGACCCTTCTTTATGACCATCTGCTCCAGTGAAGCACAGTGACAAGCCGCCATCTACGGTATCCTGGACGTATCGGTGACTAGTGACTTCTTCTAGCTGGTGAGAAATCTGCTCACTGTGGGTCGTAACGACAACACCTGATTGGACTTTCCAGACACCATCATGTTCAAACACATGGCTGCCACATGTACCACAGAAGTACCTCGATACTTCGTCGCATTGATACTTGTGCAGAAGGTCCACAAGTTTGGGACGTGTCTTGATGGGAATAGCAGTGTGGCATAGTGCACCCAGGTTATGGCGGCATGAACTTTGGTGGCAGAGAACCGACTTTACCGGGATGGTGTCTACCAACTTCACTCTGCATACTGATTCGCCACATAGACAGGAAATGCTGGCCTCGGTCATAGTTTTCACCTGTCTGTTCCTGTTTGAATTTCCACGAGTTGCGTGCTTAAAGAACTCAACTTGGACGAATTAGTTGAATGTGATTCGCAGGGTACCAAGTATATTAGTCGTGACAGGGTTTCCGAACAAATTGCGCTTCACTTCAACATGTGCCAAGTTAAGAGTCAGCTTCTTGGACAACAAGTGAAGGGTAGACATGGGAAGGCTGCCTTGAAGAAGTGAATGTACATTGGTCGGGCCCCGCGTCCGCAGTACGGTACAAAACTGCCGTGTAGCAGAAGCCCGTCCTTTGTATGGACACCTTTAGGTGTGGCTATCAAGTCGTTTTACTGTCAAACCCAAGTGATCCTGTTGCTCGGTGTGCAGATGACTCGTTTACACATGCAAAACTTGCTACTAGGCTATCAAGCCAAGCCTGGGCTCTGATCGGCTCCTTCCGCCGAGTGTACATAAACTTCATCCCACGTTCAATATTCGTTTCTTCTATCTTATTATTGTACACGACGCACATCACACAATCTCTTAAATCAAAGCACACAATTCAACCCACACAACTTTCTCTTTCCGATATCTAATACATTCAGAATGGGTCCATGCTCCTGTTCTTGCGGCGCCACCTGCGTGAGTTTCACGCTGTGCATACAATCACCCTCCGCTGACTGATTGAATAGGGATGCCCTGCCGGAAAGTGTGGATGCAAATGAGCGACGAATACCAGAGCTCGACAATGCCGATGACACAGGCGAGCACATATTGAAGCACATACAGCATGGCTTGACTACATCCCTTGTTGCGGGACAAAACAAACACGGTCTTCTCTTCTTTAGCAAAGGAACAACAAATCGAATGGTATATCAGGCATGGAGAACATTCAGCAGCTTTGCCCAACGAAACACATGCTGCCTGCTGCCTTGCAGTCTTTACATTCAATGAGCTCTGTATGAATCAATTCAAAAATTGGCACATGATCCTCTCCTCTGCTTCGCATAGTGACTGTCTCCGCTTTATGAGAAAGCGGGGTTGTGGTGTATCCTGAAGGCACAAATCAAATCAAAGTGACTACTTCAGCATTGTGCTTAAGCTCAGACACCGGCTTCCTTGGTTGAGCACGATCCGCGTCATACCCACCTTCCATTTATCGATAACTTTACTGTAGCGCGTTCAATACTTCTCACATGCGGCGAAACTTTCTGACTCGAAAAAGCTTAGGCATATCCAAGGCCTCAACTTTTGATACCGGCCTACAGCCATCACGGAGTTGTATTTGATCATCTTTCACCACCACGACTAGCTAACAGGGCAGAGCCTGAGCTTCATCGTAAAACCGACCCTGAAGGTAATGAGGTACGCTCGCGACTGAGAGTTTACTACACTACCGAGCAAAGTTTACTGCTTTGCCGATCCTCGTTTCGATAGCGGAACTCCTGCTCCGGGTGGTCGAGCCACCTTCGTGTTCTGTAATATTCAGTAGGGAATGAGCTAATCATGACAAAATAACCGTAAGGTCGCGTCTTGTTGCAGAGTTCACCACCCAGCCAACAGCATCAGTGGGACCGTGCTCCTCGCGAACACCGAGGGCACCACGTTATCCGATTACGTGTACTACTACTAACTGGTGTTACTCTATTGTGAATATTGGATGCACAAACCGTGAACTACCCGCGCCAAACGTGCCCCATTCGGAGCTTTTCTCCCGCATTACAGACAACAACGCGTAAGAGGGAAGCACCAGCATCCGTCTGCAGCGGTATGTATCATGTTGCCGGGATCCCTTTTTACCACGTACAAACAGTACAAGGATGATACCAAGACCATAGTTGAATGGCTGGCTGATACAGCCTGGCGATGTGGATATGATCCGAACCAGGCCTCGCAAGATGGTGAATCGAAGAAGCCGAAGCTCAAGGGCAGAGCCCGAAAGCTCGCTCGAGATGTTGCTGCTACCACTACCGCTACAGCAAACTCTACATCTGGCAACAAGACCTACGTTGTCAAAATAAAGGAATTTGTCCCCATGGCCGAGAGCATCGCACGTTCCGAAGATAAGAAGGTCGTCATTCCCTTGAAAATACTGAAAACCTTCAAAAGCTGCATCACTGCTCGGGGTACTACGAACAAGTGGTATGAAACCAAAGCCGTCGAGGACGAGAAGGAGGATAACCTCAGTCATCAATTCTTCATTGAAACCCTCAAACGCTCGCTGCAAGTTCTGGTGCCTGTGGTAAAGCTTCGAGAGCTGGATCAAAATCGGTTTATGCTCTCGAAAGCTCCTGTTCAGCCGGCTAAAACTGCAGATGGACCTGAAAATCGCTATGCTCATCTCGAAATACAAGACATCGACGAAAAGGCTTACGAGGCAATGGCTGATGCGTCAAAACCGGCGTCAGCCACCCCGAGTGCTGCTTCAAACACCACGGTACCGCATCCTTCGAAAACAAAATACGTGCCTGAAGATCTGGATGATATGAACGAATTTCACTTTGCGCTTGCTTGCTTGACAAGTGATGTGACAACGCTACAGCATCAGCTCCAGGACTTCTGGGAGCAGTATGCTGATGGTGAACTGGATCTCACAACAGTGGCTGTCACGACCAATACTGCTATTGAAATGGTCAAGAAAGCTGAAGAAGAATTCAACAAGGTCAAGAAACCTAACACGGGCGGGGCGTATGATCGTATGTCAACCTCAGATCTTTGGTTCATGGAATGCTGTATCCGCGATGGTCTGTCACCCAGGGATACCCGCCCTAAAAAAGACGATCAAGGGTTCTTTGTCCCCATGGTAGCCTGGGAACAAGCCAAAGAAAGCTACATGTTACTTCACCGTCTGGCTGTGATTTATTTGAAAGGTACTACTCCAGGGCTGAGAGGGCGTGATAGGATCTACGCCATTACACGACCAGCATTCTACGGGACATATAACCCCGAGCTGGATTTTGATGACCTTGAACCTGAACAACAGTATGAGCAGATAACTGCGTTATTGAATGATATGTTTGCAACTGTTGGTGGCTACTGCATCATAGGTCAGCATACACCCAACAACGATATGCTTATGCAAGGTCTTCTATACCTACAGCAATATCAAGCAGATCCACCCCTATGGTTTCTCTTCGCTTGCCAGAACTTTTTAGACATCCACTTTACACTGCAAACTCGCGGTGAACGACCCTATGAAGAACTTCGTGACTTTGCGCTATCTGCTCGCAGGACGATCAAAGATCATCAGCAGTTCCTCCGTGACTATACTATGCCTAACATGAGGCCTATTCAGGGAGAGGACGAGGCTGCCGTTCAACAAACTTTGAGAGAAATTGAAGAGTGGGTCCTCGAGGACAAGATGAAGCAGATACTGCTCCGCGCTCCAATGTTTGGCAAAACCAAAAAAAGGAGGGTGTGGCAAGATTTTGAAATCCTGCGAATGTCACCTATCCTCTGCGGCTTGTGGAAGTATTCTTTCCATATTCAAATGCAGTGGAAGGGAATAACCCTTGTAAATGATAGTGGAATAGTAGCTGCCGCTCATGTATACAACGCCCTACTCCAGAATGGCTACCTTGGATCTGGCGACGAGGAACTTACTTGGGAGGACATGGAATACCTTCTCGACTTACATCGAGCCGAGGATACGTTTTTGGGTCAGAACCGGCCTAAGTCTATTGAGGATTGCACGAAGAGGTTAGCGCTTGTTCAAGGTGTTGCTCCTCAGACTTTTGCTCGACGACGACGAAGAGGAAACAACCATCGTGTACTTCGCAGTCGCGCAGGCAGCAGATTCCTCACACCCTCAACACCTGTGGCAAGAGTTTTTGGTGCAAGGTATCTTTCCGGAGTTCCCAACGAGGATTGGCATCTGGAACAACTAGACGCTATCGTTGGCCGAAGGTTTGAAAAAGACAAGAACGATAAGATCGCGTTCAACAAAAAGATAAACACTTTAGTGGAAAAGCTCGACCTTGATACGGAAGACGGCAAGATACAACTTTTGTTGTCCTGTTCAATGCTTGAGAGTCACGCAGACAAAGGTACCGCGTCACTTGAAAATCTCATACTTATAGCCCAGATTTCCGTTAGTGATGCAGCATTCGATTGTTGTTGGACTGAGCCTGTTCAAAAGATCATAGATGAAGAGACACAGAGGCTCGAAGCGATGAAGACGCATGCGTCGGAACAGAAAGACCCGAAAGCTCCCAATGAGGAAGCTGCAACATCCGAAATAACTGGTGAAGGACATACTAATTCAAGTCATTCCAATGGTAAACTTGGAGTTGACCCCAACAAAGCCGTAAACTCCATGCGCGAAAAACAGCAATCATCAGGCAGCAGCACCGACACAGACGACGAAACACCATCCACAACAGACGAAGAGGACGATTCGGCCGAAGGTATAACAATGACACGCCGAGAAGCATGGAACGAAATCGCAGAGCGCTGGGAACATAGCAAAACGCTTCCCCTCGAAATCTTCATCGACATCCTACACGACTCTCTCCAGGTCGAATATCTCGACATCCAATTCGACTACTTCGCCTTCTTCAGGTCCGTCCTTACACTAATGATGAAAGTCCAGAACCGTATACTCTCCCTTCTCGAACCCAGACTCCTCGACAACGACGGCAACGCATCGAGAATTATGCACACACCAGAGGGCGCCGTCTGCGTAATCCCACAGTTATCACTCCTAGTAGCATGCGACCCCTTGGAAGCACCGAACCTCCTTGTCCTAAGACCATGGCTAGAAGTCGATCTCCGACCGCTACAAATCACAGCCTCAATCATGAAGCCTTGGATCAAAGAGCACGGCGACGACTACTGTCTCACAGAAGAAGAGCGAGAAGAGCGTCGCGCAGAGAACGTCACAAAAGAAGGCCCGAAAGTACGCTACATCGATGACGGCGACGAAGACGAAGTTGAAGTCACTGAAGCTACCGAACCCTCAACATCATCAACAACGACCACTAAACCCAAACCACGAAAAACAGGCTGGTCCAGCAGCGTCGGCATCATGGAAGGTCTCGACGCGCGCGGAATGAGGCAGGTCTTCGACCACATGAAGACCGAAGGCTACAAAGGTGGAACTGTAGCGCAGACGATGGCGAAGTTGAGGGGGTTGGAACTTGATGAGGATGATCATGAGCTTATTCAGTTGAGGGAGGAGATTGCGGCGGGGAAGGGGAGTGAGTCGCTTGTGGATGAGGATGATGATGTTGAGAGTGTGGAGGGCAGTATTGATTAGTTGGGATGACTTATTGAGAATGGGGTTGTGGTTTATCGGAGTTGGATTTGGACATGGATTTGTTCATGGGTTTGGATTTGAATTGGAATAAGTTTGTTGGAATAATTGTACATCCTCTGTATTAAAATATATGTTCTCACTCACCATTCGAGTTTACAACACAACATGTGGTTCACGTTACTCATGAGCCGACATTGACATGATCAACCAACCCGCTACTGACGCACAATCAAGCAACCCTGCTCACAACCCACCTTCAGCCTCTACAGCATCACATCGACTATCCGAGCATATCGCGGTTCGAAACCACAGGACATACCTATATTGTATTATCACTCCTGCTCCAGCAGCCTACAGTAGCTACTGACTGTGATGTAAGATTTTTTCCCCGCAACTCACAATATACAATCTTTGTGCCACACATAAAACAAGAATCTAGTCGTAGCAAAGCAATGAGTCGAGGAATCTCACATTGCAGATAGTGTGATGCAGTGCTTTATTTATCTCCGTTCGCTCGAAGTTGAGCCGCTGTTGATTTTATGTAGATGTAGTTCGGTTGTTTGACAGTAGACTATATTTTCCCTCATTTTCAGAGTACAGACAGTGTTATGGTTTGACTATCATCATCTTCTTGTCAGTGAGATTGGTGTCCTTAGGTGGGAGGGTTGGGTAGATGGATGATGAGTTTTACTACTGGATATTTGGACAAGGGAGGGAGATTGAGGGCAGAAGTATGATGGATTGCGTGTTTTGGTTCATACCTAGGTATGTAAGTTTGGCTTGAACTGAAATACACGAACGGTTATGTATTGGAATGCCGCGAATTGAAGCTCACAGTCCGAAGCTTGCTAACCCTCTTCCATAGAATCGGTAGAAATCTCTTCGATATACGCCGGTATCATGAGCTCCGAGAGCACTGGTCATGCAGTCTGTCGTTTAGCTGTTCAGTCGTATCTGCCAACCTCGGGTAATCCGTCCCTAGGTCTAACCAGAGATGAAACTCGTGGAATGGTACTTCTTTCTCGGTCTGCACTGCTAGCGATGCTCTCTGGTAGAGATTGTTTTGCTGACTCTCCATGTCACAAGAGCCAAGGCCGGCGTGATTTAGGAATGGACAGAGGCAGATCCATCGACGTGTCTTGTGGCGGTGGAGCTACATCGGCGTCGCTCGAGTTGTTGGTTTCCTCTGCTGGATCGTCGGATATATTCTCGTCGTCATCAGACTGGCTGCACTCTTCATATTGAAGCTCGGATGAAGAGAATTCCTTCAACCTTTTTTCATACCTCTTAACGGAAGTATTCAGCGCTTCGAGACATTGGACCATTAATAGTTCTCTGTCCTCTGCCCTCAAAGCTGCCGAATCCCGTGGCAGACTCTGTTCGAGGGAAGGACGATACCTACCGAGCATGGTGTGGACAAGTTCTGGGTATTCTGCATATATATCATCGAATACCGTTTCGTCAATCCTTGACTGCGGCTCGCACCACGTGGCCCTGTCGCTCGAATGCTCTTGCTCTCGCGCTATCGAGGTCTCCCCTGCTGAGAAGTACCACGGTGCGATCTTCGGGTGCGACCAAGCCCTGAACGCACTGGCATGACGAAGGTATTTGATGGTCGCTCGGGAGAATTGGTCATACCGTAGCATATGTCTCCTGAGCTGAGAAGTTATTACCGGTCTTGGATTAGTAGCATTGTAGATATTGGTTATCGGTTCACACAACCTGTCAGCCGTCATAGTGTTTTGACACAAGAACACTGGAGCTAACGTCTCTGAATCGACAACTTGACTAATGAGTTGTTTCATCAAGGTGTACTCCTCCGAGGAATCTAGAAACGCACCAAGTGTCTTGTGCATAAGTGCAGGGTTCCGGAAGTTTCTTTGTCTATAGTCCGTGAAAATGATGAGACCTTGAAGCATACTACGCAACTTTAAGCAGAAGCGAGGTTCATCCTGATCACTAGAAAAGTCCGAGTATTCAGCATCGTGTAATTCGAAGAGTATCCTGCTGTAAAGTAGCATCATAGGCTCGGACGGCAATTCAAGGAGACCGCCTAGGCCACAAAAGCTGGTTTCCCAGTGCTCGATGATGAAGAACGCAACCGCGGCTTGTCGCCACTGAGAGTGACTCAGCCGACCGAGAATTCGCTCATAGACTTGTGCCATTTCTAGCGGAAATTCGTCAAGCAGTTGCCAGATTTCTCGCAATCCCTCGCCGCGAAGGACGGCACAGACGACTTCGTCTACGGCAAAACGGGCCCAGAGGATGACTCCATTGGCGTCGTCCTCGATCTGTGCGGCCACATCCTGTAAGTCCTTCTGATTTAAATACGCTTCTAAACTCGTAAAAGCAGTATCTGCATACGCCCTGATGGTCGCGTTGTTGTGTGACTGCATCTCAAAAGATGTAAGTCCAAGTTTGTGCTTGAGTTCTGGGTAAGGTCGGCTCGCCAGACAAAGTTTCATTCCAGACCTTCGTTGCAGTAAAATAATGATATCTGCCAATTTTATAAGGTTACCTATATACTCATCCAAGCCATCGATGAACCCGCAGATCGTCCTTGGCTCGTGTTGTAATGATTCACAAACCAGATCAAGGAGCTCCGTGTCAATCTTTGGCCATTCACCGTCAAGACGATAGCTGCACCGATCTAGGACATAGTGTTCGATGGCACTAGAGTTCTGGATGAGCTGAAGCAGAAATGATCTAAGCAAGCCTATAATGGTGTTGGCAATACCAGAGCCTGCCCTGAAGTCAAAGAAAAAATGAAGGAGCAGCGGATCTTTGCCATTAACAGCCAGGTACGACTTGACCCTGGCGGACTCTGCACGTAGTAAATGATTCATTAAAGTTGACTTCCCTGAGGCAGGCTTGCCACAGATCCAATAGAGCCCATCGCCACTCTCCAACCAGGTTGCGAAAGAAGTCTGTGTCCAAATCCAATCGAATGTGGCAGGGTCCACGTCGTCAAGCTGTGCTTTTCGTCTTTCCATACCCTCGTAATAAAGAGCCTGTTTGAGAGCAATGTCACTGTCGCTCTGGGACATACGCTGCCGCAGGTATTGTTCATATCCAGTGGAGTTGTTGACTATCATATTGCCCGCCACTGATAACGGACCTGTAACCTGGCCACCGGCGGTGTAGTTGTGATACGAATCCCCCATTTGTACTTGAGCATGTCCGGCAATGGTGGTTGGCTTAAAGTGGTGACCGTCGGGGTGGCCATGTTGCAATGTCGCGGGATAAAGTCGGTAAGCAGGCCCAACGATAGTATTATTAGATGATGATTGGCTATAGAAGGTTCTCTTTGCCGGATCATTTTGATCTGATGGCGTAGTTTGCTGAGTAGTAACGAAGTCGAGCGCGGCGTGGCTGTCAGAGCCGCTTCGCGGACGTTTGGAGCGGCTCATCTGACACGCCCAGAATCTCACAATGAACAGGTTTCCATACCTTACGATCCTGACACAATAGACAATGACAGTGCATGCTACCAGTGTCCGTGAAAGGTCGGATGAAACGTAAGGCTGCTATAACGAACAAAAGGACATTGAAGTCGAACCCTCCACGTGAGCCCTCAGGTGGAGACAGTGTCTTGGCACAGTGGGGCTGTTCCGCCGGGCTCCCACATGATCCATGTACCAAGTAGGAGATCCGACCTACGATTATCTTTTGTTGCTGTACTCCTCCGATACCGCAGCGCTGAGAGAATCAACTTGGATATCATGGTTTCTACGCCATCACCCCTCGACCGCCGTATTAGTGCGTGCTGTAATATATGTGGTTGTCTTATTCTGGTGCAGCAAGGTAAGACATATGCAGAGGATGGGAACACAGCTCAGTCATACATGAGAAGCAGTTTCTCGTCACAGGAGGAAGACAACATCCGTAACCGAGACTAGACCAGAAAGGTTGGGCACTGTATTTGATTCAAATCCTAGTATGACATATCCTGGAAACCGCTCCTCATCCAGGCATCTCGTGCAACCCCGGCCGTTTCAAAGTGTTTCCAACCTCATGAATAGGTGAACTGAGAGATTCGTGCACATCAGTTTCTTTCGGGTACTTCATCTCGTACTCTCGTAGCTCTTTACTGTTTATTTCGACAGGTTGTTTGCGATCCCCAAGAATCTCATATGGACCGGTGGTGGTTGGAGCACTATCTGAAGAACCAAGAGTTATGTTTGTATTGTGACGAGCCCGCCTCTTCCTGAATGTCCAGAAGCCTGCGCCAAAGCCTGCAAACGCAATAAGAGCCAGAACTCCGATGGCTGTTGCAGCAATTGCACCAGTACTGAAATGAGAGTGGTTGTTGGTTGGAGGTGGTGGCACAGATGATATTGTCGAGTTCTTCGCCGGCACGGAGGTTGCATCTGGTGCAGAAGATGATGTGGCGGTTGCGGGAGCACTGCTGCTCGTTGCCGCGACAGTCCCATTCGGTGGAGTTGACTGATTCACAAGCATGATATTGAAGGCCGGGCTTTCCAGCTGTGGTTCCGCTGCCGCATCGTAGGTCGAACCAGTAGGTACAAATTGAAAATCGAAGCGAGTGTCCTTGAGCACCTCTAGACTGCTCAAGGCAATAGTCCATGCGAAAGATCCGTCAACACTGACATCAACCTCGGACGCAATACGTAGGCTGAAAGTATCGACATTGTTATCGTATCGCGTGAGCCATAAGTCATCGGTTGAGTCGTTTAGGGCGAGCCATGACAGGAGAATTCGTTCGCCGACAAGGAAAGTGCTCGAGAAGGACGGCAGGTACGCGCTTGGATTTGTCCAATTAGTAGCCACCGAAGCGAGAGCTGGTGAGGCTTGAAGTGCGAAGAATAGGAGAGCCAAGCTGAAAAAGCTAGTGGATGTCATTGCGTGTTCGCTGTACAACGTGAAATGCCATATCAAGCTATACAAAGCAACAAGACTTCAGTGCTGTACAGAGATCTCGACTATCGACCAGTCGCATGATCAAAAGAAAGGTGATGTTACATTGATCTTGAAGTTTCAGGAGCCAAACATTTCACTACGTGGTTTTACAATCTCCTTACGCGTCCTATCCACAATCAAGGCTAGAGGATGGATCAATTTCAGCGACAGCGAGCATTGAAGGTGGAGATAGCAAGGGTGTCATGTTCTCGCGCAAAGGTACTTGGTACAATGATAGAATGCATATTTAAATACTAGTTCTTGACAAGAGTGTCATCTCACCTCCGCCAACCAAGCTGCACAGTCTGGTCAGCAAGTGAGGTTCCTGTTGCATTAGGTCTTGGCGAAACCCATGCCGTCGCTTTTGCAGCTGCCTCACTCACCCCCTATTACCTGCGACAACACTTCAACTCGGACATGTGGTCGAGCCGACTTCAAATGCACCGTGATCGGCCGACGGCTTAGAGCATTTCAACCGCTACAAGGTTTCTCGTTATGGGGGAAGGCCTTCTTCGAGCCCTCTCCACACCATCGCCGTTAGCCGAACGTATGCTTACCTAATGCCGAGGATTGACTTCTCCATGGTGAGAGATCAAGGTATGTCTGCCATGTTCTCCCTTCGTCATCAAAATACTGCCTTGTTGGCCCTCTTACGCCAGCATGAACATCAACGGGACTACACAGAACTGCCTGCCAGCCGATCCGCTGTGGAGCAGGAAGTTGCTATACCTGGACGCTCCTGAGTTCATATTGGGCCCAATATTGGGACTACTAGCACAAGGCCTACTGCGGCGCTTTGAGCCCAGATCTGTCACTGGCTTCGCTGCCATCCCAGCAGCTGGCCTTCTCCTGCCATATACCCTGCTCTCATACAATTTACTCCAAAGCACCATAACCCTTCTCACCTTCTTGCTGGTGCTTGCGTCTTCGATACTGTATTATCGGCTCCTTTCAAACTCCCACCCGCTTCACCATATCCCCGGTCCTGTTCTTGCACGTTCTACGCAGCTTTACCAGTTATACCAACTCTACCTCGGACGACCAAGAGTCGACCAACAGCGCTTACACCAGCACTATGGCCCTGTCGTTCGTATTGGCCCCAACGAAGTATCAATCTGCGATGCCTCCATGCTACAGCCTGTATTTGGCGCCAAGCCCTGGCAAAAAGGCACCGCTTATTCCTTCACCGCCAGCGGTGGCGCCTCAACCAGCGAGACAGCACTCTCCTCAATCCGCGACCACGAGGAACACAAGGCCAGACGAAGAATTTGGGATCGAGCATTCAGCATTTCGGCGCTGAAAAACTATCAACCCTTTATCGCTTTTCGCGTACAGCAACTGTGTGATCAATTCGATAAAATCGCAATTAAGGGCGAAATAGTAGACCTCCAGGAATGGATCCACTACCTTGTCTTCGATGTGATGACCGATCTCGCCTGGGGCGGCGGCGGCGACGCTACCCTCCGAGGTCGTGACCCTGACGGCGCCATCGCAAGTCTGCGCTACTCACTGCATCTCGCCGGGCTGACAAAAGCGCTCCCTTGGTTCGCCAAGATTCTCATTCAACTCCCCTCCGTAGAGAGGCAAACCCGAGAATTCAAGCGCTTCGCAAAGCACATGTTCGAGACCCGCGCCGCAGCTGGCACCTCACAAAACAAAGAGAAAGCGACTGACGTCTTCTACCACCTCCTCGGCGAAGGAAATCCAGATAAAACCGACCAACTCAGCATCGGCGCCCTCCAAGCCGACAGCCGCCAAGTAGTCACCGGCGGCGCCGACACCACCGTCTCAGCCATAACCTACCTCTTATATTGCCTCCTCTGCTCGCCACCACACTACGCGAAGCTCCAATCCGCCCTCGACAGCCTCCCAAAAGACCCAACAAACAACGGTCTCTTCAGCCACGACGACCTCGCCAAACACCCCATACTAGAAGCCTCCATCGCCGAAGCAATGCGTCTCCAACCTCCAATCCCCTACCAAAACCAACGCATCGTCCCCGCCGGCGGCGTCACCGTATCAGACATCTTCATCCCGCCCGGCACGAACACGCGCACCGCGATCTACGCTTTATCACGCTCAGCGGAGCATTTCACGGATCCAGACTCCTTCCGCCCAGAGCGCTGGCTTGCAACCGAGCGCAAACCAGACGAGATCTTCAACGCGAAAGCATCGCTGCCATTTCTGACGGGGCCGTATCACTGTGTAGGCAGGAACTTTGCGTGGCAGGAGATGCGGTATACTGTTGCTACGCTCGTGAGCAGGTACGATATCAGGCTTGCGGATGGAGAGCGGTTTGATAAATTGGCATTCGAGGCGTTGGTGCAGGATCGTAGTGTGCTTGAGATTGAGGGGGCGTTGAAGGTGCGCATTACGAGGCGGAAGACGGAGGACTGTGCATGATGCGGGAACGGAAACTCTTGACTTCTCAAATGAAAGAAGGAAAGGACGCTTGTGACCACTGACGCTGGTGGCAAAGTAGAGAATTATCCCAAGTTACATGTACACTACCGACGACGAAGTTTGACCTCAATTGAAATTGGTCCGTCAGGGTGAAGAACCACTCGATGCGAATCCTCTGCGCATTGGTTTTATGACAATATGTAATCGTAAATTCATTAAACACGTAACATATACCCCTATCCCTCTATACCCATCTAAAGTTCTACCCACTCTCCCAAACCAACCACCCCTCTATCATTCCCATAAACTACTGGTTCCCAACCGTCGTAACAACAACAGTCCCAGTCCCCGTATTCCGACAACCAACCTGATAATTCTTCCCCGTACTCCCATTCGCAAAAACAGTCGTCACAGTTGCACCCGTCGAACAAGTCGTGTACGTAACCATCTCGGTCGTCGTGTACGTCGTCGGAATCGGCTTGACCGCACATGATGCCATGACCAGCGTGCCTGTTGTGCCGGGTCCGAGGCTGCTATATGATGTTGTGGAACCGCAGCTGGTGGAGTATTTGGTTGTTTGGGAGGCTGATGTGGGTGATGTTGATGATGATGCAGCGGCGGTTGGTTGCGCAGATATAGAAACTGGTGAGGCGCCGCCCTGGCGACGGAAAAACTCTCTCATGCTTCGTCTCTTCTTGGAGCTGGGACCGGAGCCGATGTACAGGTAGCCACCAGCGTCGGCGGAGAAACCGGTTACTCCATCACAGATACAGCTGAAAGCGTCGGCAGCGCCGACAATGCAGTTGCAGACGCCGTACTTGGAGGCCTGACCATCGGGCAGGAAGAAAATATTTGCGGTCGTGGCCAAGTTGACTACGGCCACGTCGCCAGTTGCTATGTCAATGAAGGCACCGCTTGAATTCACGTAGAATGGTCTGTTGGATTTGTCGAACATGGCGTCGTACTCGCCTCTGCCTAGGGTGGTGCCGTCTGCGATGTAGCTGTTTCCGTACGCTTTGAAGTAGAAGGCTGGGGTGGGAGTGGAGGCAGTCGTTGTGGTCTGAAAACGGTTAGTCATATTTCATTCGGCTTGCGAGCTGTTCCTTACTGCAGAGCTTGTTGTAGGGCTGGTCGTAGCACTAATTGTCGTACTAGTTGTGGAAGTGGTGGCAGAAGTGGTCGCGGAAGTGGTTGAAGCACTGGTCGTGGTTCTTGATTTAGAACTTTTTGAACTTTTCGTAGGACTGGATGTGGAGCCTGATTTGGAAGTCGTTGTTAGACTCATTGTGATTTTCGTGGTAGTGCTAGTAGTAGATCTGGTCTTCATGGTTCTTGAAGAGCTGCTCGTGGCACTAGTTATGGAAGTTGCCCTAGAAGTCGTCGTAGAGGTTGTTACGGAACTGGTCGTACCACTGGTCGAAGATTTAGAGGTAGAACTAGTCGTAGATTTGGTGGTGGTACTGGTGGTCGTGAAAGTCGTCGTATCACTTGATCGGGAAGTTGTTGTAGACTAGAAAATGTCAGCCAGGCTCGGCACAATCGGTTGGTATACTGACATCAGTGGTAGTAGTTGTCGTGGGAGTCGACGTAGTTGTCGTAGTGGTGCTTGGGACCAAAGTAATGACCAACGTCGTTGGACTGGTGTTACTGTTGCAGGTTGGATTTGCTCCTGTTGCACACGCACCTTGAACGCAGCAGTTGTCAAGTACCGTTACCAGGGTACCAACCGTAAGACTATTGAGGAAACAACTCTGACCAGCTGTCTGGCATGTAGATGCTGTGGTGGTGACTAATGATGTTGTCGTTGTTGTTGTTGTTGTTGTCGTCGTCCTCATGGTTGTAGTAGTGGAAGTTGTAGTAGTTGTTACTTTAGTGGTCTGTGATGTGGATGTCGGTGTTCCTGAACTTGATTTGGTTGTGGTAGTCGATGAAGAGGATCCCATTGTTCGAGATATCGTCGAACTCGAGGATGCAGTGGATGTGGTGGTGGTTGTGGGATTCGAGGTGCTAGTATGACATACAGTAGGGATTTCGATGCACGAGCACATGGTAGACACCACATTGATTGGTTGACCCTGACATTTTGACCAGGCTGAAGCCCTCACGTCGGTTGAAGTCGAGCTCCCACTTTGTTGTGCTGAAGTAGTGGTGGTTGGAGCTTGACTTCGCTTCACCTTGGCAGCAGTTGTACACTTGACAGGATAAACAGCGGAACACAGCTCTAGTGCAATCGGGTACTGTTCGAGGATTGGAGCAAGCTCGCCATAGATGCCGCTGGAGCATACACTGTCGCCACGACCCTCGAGATAAGGAGCGGCAAATACTATAGTGGCAAACGCGCTCAGAAAAAGGGCTGTAGGAGTCATATTGGATCTGTCTGCAAGACTGCAGTTCGAAGATGAACAGGAAAATGGAGCAAAAGAAAGGAATACAAAGAGAAGGAAGAACTTAGCTTTACCGGCAGTCGAATCGTTGTATACGTAAATCTAGAACTCTGATGCTGTTTGAGTCGAACAGGTGGAATACAGTACTGAAAGGTTCAGCTGCTCGACATGCCCGGGTGCGGTCAATAGACAGTCGCCTATGATTGGCTGCACGGTAGCATAAGCGAGCAGCTCTGGAGGGGGAAGATTTTCATGACCCAGCCGGGCGGAAGCTGAGTGCTGTACAATGTCCACCCACTTGTGACTGTCCTTGTTCTGGTCACCCAGTGTCGCTAGGTCATAGTCGTTGTAGAGTACCGCAGACTTCGCGCCCCTTGACTCGTAATATACACCAACACTCACAGCCACTACAGTGTAATAACTATCGTATGACATACACCCAAGAAAGGTCCTGCGGCAGATCTGTGTTCAAAGCTAAAAACTCTGGATTACTGACATTGTAGAGCAAACAGTTCGACCTATCTGCATACGGAAAGCGCACAGCGACTTGGTTGAAACGCTGCTTGAGCACACCAGGGCGGTGATGGTTGTAGGATTGAAACAAGCTTTCCGACTAAGCCTCAAAATGGAGAAGTCGCCCGCGAGAACATAATCTAACCAAGTACAGAAAGTCAGAAGCGGCAGGTACGAGGTCCAGATTGTGTTAATTCGTTGGAGGGCACTGCAGCGGAGAGAATTCCTTCCACGAACTAAGCGATCTCGGGACACTTTTCACACGTGGATGTCGCGCTCCAGGATTTTCAATACAGTAGGTTTTGGACCTGCGGCTGAAAATGGTTTGCATGAGTACTGGTGCAGCCGATACCTGCAGCAACTCTTTCTGGTATAGTGGAAGCGCCGCGTCGTGAACGACCCTGGCAATTCACCGAAGCTTGCGCTGAACAAGACTTCACTTGCAGCTCGTTTAGAAAATAGTGCTCAATTGTTACAAACCTGCATACTTAACCAAGCAAATCGGTGTTGAGCTGTCCTCGAGCGAAATTTCAGCTTCAACTTAGTGAAAGACCTAGACCAGCCACAACGGGAAACCAGATACAGCTTTCCGAGTTAACAACTTCCAGCTGGTGATAGTACTGTAGTGTTGCTCCCGGCTTTGTCTGCAACTCATTGTGAGGAAACGAGGATTTATGACTCAAAAATCAGACCACAAATTCTTCCTTGCACGGAATGCTGCTTGGTCTAGCTCCGTATGCGAAACTCGTTGAAGCCGCAAACAGAAGAATCATCCATACTGATCTGTAGAAGGACGTGCAACCACACGACTGAGTGCTGATACACGTGCCATCAATATTCTCGAGGTTCGCCGGAACCCATGAAGCAGAATCATGGTTCTTGTTGGGGTGTCAAGGTTTGAAGATACGAGATGACGATAAATTATCCGATTTTGCGAAGTGATCTGGTTTGTGGCTCGCTTGCAACTCCATGGAGTCGTTGATTCTCGAACGCACAATGGTCGATGAGGACCGGACTGTGAGATCCAACCAAAACAACCGAGGCATAAGAATCGGTAACTATTATAGATTGATGTGAGCACCACCACCAGGCAAGGGCTGAGTTTCTAGGTAGGTAAATCTCCTCAGATAGGACTGCGCCTTGGCGTTGAAAACTGCTGTGGCTCAAATCATCGATGAGAGGCAATTTCTATCCTGCTAGTAATAATTCTGTGTGGAGGGTGAGATGCCAAATTACCATAGTCTTATTTGGATCGATCCCCCTAGAATCCCCTATCAAGCAGCAACAGACCCTCCAAATCCGACAGGCCTTCTCTTGCCACCATTCTCCGGTAGTATCGTCATGACCTTGTAAGCTTTTCCCATACCCCTTGGACCTCCCTCCACCAGTCGCTTCCACCCAGCTTCGATGTCGGCCTTCTTACTCGCCTCGGCATCCTTCATAAGTCGAGAGGCACGATCCTGTACTCCGAGTTGAGTTAACCAAGCACCCTGCTCAACAGGTCCATGCACTTCTACACCGTCACTGCCTTCTAGAGCAGCATCCGCTAGACCTCCGAAATCAACGTCTGCTGAGATATCCGCTTGGCCAGCGAAGGAGAAAGGTGAAACAATCTTATGCTCCTTAATCCCGCGAAAGGAATTGACAGGAACCGTATCGAGTGGTCCGTAGTCAATGATCAATGCAGCACCAGCTGGCTTGTTACCAGAGACATCACCACCAATTCGTTTGGCGAAATCCTGGATGTAGCGATAACTCTCAGGAGACACCTCAATTCGTGATGTAGGCTGTTGCTTTAACTGTTGATATCTAGGTCGTTCAGGAATGACAAGAGAATTGGCATTGCTGGCTTTCGCCATTGTGAGATGAAAGTCAGCTTCTGGTTGTTTCGCCTCGATTGCACCATCCTTGCCCATCGAGAAAAGGTCGAGGCTTGGTCTTGTAGGTGTAACCAATAGCTCTCGCCACTGAGGCACCTTGCTGGCAGGATCCTGTCTGACCATGGGTCGTCCAGTCTTATCAAGGAGCTGGGTCTTTTCCTGCTCCGGTGCTGCAGCGACAGACTCGAATGCGTAGATTGGTAGTGCATCGAAGAATTCGTGCGCAATGATGAATGGCATCTTCGCGACACCTTCGTTGTTCCTGGGCAGCAGGGCTACATCCTCAACCCATCGTATGGGTATGCCGTTTCCGTACTTGCTCTTGGCCTCCCAATATGTCGGCTTTCCTCCTACTTCCACCTGCCTCATCTCAGCCTTTTCACCCCAGAGCAGGTCGCATTGTTGCCTTCTAAGGCCTTCACCAGCTTCCACGAGCCATACAGCCTCAATAGCCTGAGCAAAGCTGCGGAACTGTGCCGCTGTTCGGAGTGTATCGCTCATCATAGTGCCTCGTCCGGGACCAACCTCCATAAACTGTACACCCGTGGCTGGTCGTCCTTGGCCGATCCATTCTGTGAGAAACCAAACTCCTACAAGCTCACCGAAGATTTGAGATATTTCAGGTGATGTGATGAAATCTCCTTTTCTGCCGAACTGATCGGAAGATGGTCGTGTCGTCGTGTAATAGCCACCCTCTGGTGAAGTCAGGCATTGTCGCATGTAGGAGGCTATCGAGATAGGTCCAGTCACCTATAATATATCAGCACCATGGGTTATATTTGAGCCAAAGAACGTACCTCAATAGCCTTGGATATCATCTCAGCCAAAGGCGTAGACCATCGCCGTTGTGGTACCGGCGACGAAGATGTTGAGAGCGTGGTACTCTGCCATCGTCGCGATTGTATGAGGGTAGCGGCACGCGGCTGCACCTGCTGGAAGCTCAACACATGCTTGAATGTCCTCGCTATGCCATTTCGCATGACGCCAGCGACCGACACCTGTCTCCTTCGAACTCGTTTGTTTGCCTTGGACTCCTGTCGAGGGAGAAGTCTTGAAGATAAACGCAATGCGCTCGAATAATGCGATCATCCGAATGCTAGCCAGAAATTGGCGAAGATCACCCAGGAATCACGCGAGAGTTGACATGTGAAAGCAAGATGGCCGTTCTGAATAGCTGAGCTTCGCCCGAGATCTCAGCAAACTTAGCAAACACGTCCCAAACTTCCTCATGCCTTGTACTCGAGTGCCCGCTCAACGGCCACGCAGTCAACTAGCCAAAGCCTGCGAGTCGCCGTTTTCACTCGCAGTCGCACGATGCCAGTCTCCGCCGACTACCTCACCAAATACCTCAGCGCCTCCAACCCCAAATCCTCAAGCACAAATCCAGACTACGACGACTCGACCCGGCCAAAGAAACGGCGCAAGAAAGACAGAAACACCAATGATACTCCCAACACTCTATTAATCGCCGACGACGACGCTGATCTACTCCTTTCCTCCTCTAAGAACAGACGCGGCGCAGACGAAGACGAAGACAGCCCCCTAATCTACAACACCAAGGTCCGCAGCGCCGAATTTCGCAAGAAAAAGGCAAGCAACTGGCAAGCAATCCAAGACGATGACCTCCCAAACCCGGCACAGCAACCCAAAAACAGCACATCAAACGATGTAGACGAAGCCGACGCAATCCTCGCCGCTGCAGCCATAGACTCCGACCGCCGCCGCGAAGAAATCGAAGCCGAAGATGCACCCGCGATCGTCGAGACCACAACCGACAATGCACCACTCATGTCCTCCGGCATCCGCGCCGGCCTCCAAACCGCAGCAGATACCGCAGCCCTCCTAGCGGCCGAAGCAGCGCGCGAAACTAACGACCAGCACACCAAAGCAAAAAAGAAAAAGAAACGAATAAACGACATCGACCCCGAGCCTGAACAAGAAACGATCTACCGTGACGCAACAGGTCGACGCATAGACGTCACGCTCCGCAGAGCAGAAGCACGCAAAGAAGAACTAGCAAAACAAGCAGCGGAGAAGAAAGAGCGCGAAAGCGCACTAGGCGAAGTGCAGCTACAGCAGCGTGAGCAAGCGAAGCAAGAACTTGAGGATGCGAAGTTTTTAACGCTAGGCCGGACAGCAGATGACGAGGAGATGAATGATCGGATGAAGGAGGAGTTGCGGTGGGATGACCCGATGGCGCAGTATATTGCGGAACGGCAGGCGGAGAGGGAGGTTGAGGAGGCGGGCAAGCATGGCGGGAGGAGGAAGAAGGCTGGTGGTAGTGGTGGTGGAGAGGGGGCGGTTGTGAAGGTAAGGAACAAGGAGTATGCGGGGGCCGCGCCGCCGAATCGATATGGGATTAAGCCTGGATGGAGGTGGGATGGTGTTGATAGAGGAAATGGATTTGAGAAAGAGTGGTTCCAAGCACGTGGAAGGAAAGCGAGGAATGAGAATTTGGAGTACCAGTGGGCCATGGATGAGTAAAGCTAATTACGAATTCATGATTCTGAATGATGCTTCTGATATATGAAAGTGTTCCGCCTTGCAGGGCTGAAGCTGAGACGTTTGACTTTGGTATCGTGTGGTCTGCAACCTTCCGCTATTCGTCGGATCAGCATACTATGGCAGACGCACCCGTGCCAGCAACCCTCGCAGCTGTCCATTGACATAGCAGCAATCTTCTCCATCACCCATAACAGTCGGGGAAACGATAACGAGCTCGAGCTCTTCTGAACAATATTCAGGCATTGTGAATAGCCACGCTGCGATATCACCCTCCACATCTAGATGATGAGTATTTTTTCTGTCCAGCACGATGCCTAAAGTCTCCTAATCATCAGGAATCATAGTCAACCAAGCCGCCACAAACTCCCTGCAAGCCAACGCATCCTCCACGCTATCGTGTCCGGCTTGCCGTCCATTCATTAGCTTTGCATTCTGGATTTCGATCCCACCACAACGTCGCCAGACAACTTCCTTCAGGCTCTTCTTCAGCTTCATCTCTTTGTGTACCGGGTCCCAGCCTTCCAGAATGTGTGTGTCGATGATTCGATTCACTGGGTGGATCCATCGAAGTGTGGTAAAGTCATTGTCTCCTCCATGCACAACCACGATCGTCTCACTGTCGATGTGTTTAAACAACAGCTTTCGAGCTGCGTCGGAGCCGTGAATGACATTGCCAGTACGAATCGCGTGGTTCATCGCCGAGAATGTCACTCCGCTGTACCGTGTGTTGTAGTGGAGGATGCGATGTGGTGGCGCTGGAGCAACTAGACTGTCTATCAGAATTTCGCGAGTGAAGAGATCGACAACAGTCAAGCGGATGAGTGTTGACATTGAGAGTGTAGTGAGGCCCATTTCGCAATCAAGAGAAACAGCCCTTCGTTTTGGCAGTATGGCTGCTGGGGACGTAGGGATCGGTGGCTGCTTTTTGTTCTGGAAGCGTCCACCTCGACCTCGAATGCGTCCTCGAGCTTCTGAACCTCTCTTAAGGCCTCCATCACCACCTCTTATATTGGCGGAGGATGTCGCTTGAGCCAACGGGAGAGATGGAGTAATTTTGTGTTCAGGAGATGCATAAAATTGCCATTCTTTTCGAAGCTCTTTAAGGTCACCAGGGGCATGAGCAATCTCTGAGCAACATCCTTGGGTGTTTTGCCTTCCACCGCAACAGTCGTACTCGCCCTTGAAGAGTCTCCCGTCATGGAAGAAGCAGATGTGCTTGACACGTTGATTAGAGTGCATCGTAGCTCTCGCCCTCTCAACTTCCAATGTGTATTGTTGTTGTGCGGTAAGTTCTTTCATCCCTTGTCCATTTCTCTCGAATCCCAAGGGGACATCATCATTGTAATGCTCGTCGCGAACAGACTGTGGGACTTGAGATGATGGCCGGTAATTCTTTACTTTTGTACCACAATTTCGACATCGCATCTTGGCCCATATCTCATGTTCGGTTAATGGTTCAGTAGTGTAACCTTCTCTCTTGAGCGCTTTGACAGTATGTGTCAGTAGTTTCAGTTTCTCGATATTAAGATCTGTTTCTGGTATGTCGGACCAGCGAATCGGAGGCTTGGATTGTACTTGGTTCGTTGAAGCCATAGTGCGGAGCGAGGTGCATTGACAGAATCGTGCTATTTGGCGGGCATTTGGTTGGATGACCAGTGAAGAAGACCATGAATACAGTACGTGGTAGGAGCACAATATTCCAAGCAGGTAGGTGTGGTCGGCAGATGCCTGCCTCGGTCGTGCTTGTCTTTGACCTTGACCTTGACCTCTGTTTGTGTTTGTTCCCTGAAGTGAAGCACGGTATGGCTGATAAACACAAACAAGGTAACCACAAATACGCAAGGATGAGCATACCTACACGTACATCTGGCGTTTGTCACACCTTCTGATTTCTTCTTTACGTTAGTCCTTACACCAATCATGAGGCACGCCTCGGTGCAAATCTCGATGTATTTCGAGGCTGTCTGTCTACCGATGGCAGTAGATCAAGCAGACAGGTCTTGAGTGTGGGCCGTTCCAATAGCTGGCACAATTCGCTGCTAGACCTAAGGGTGGTTCGTGGTATTTCGTGACTTCGTTTAACTGAGTTCAATCGGACTTTTTCTTGGTGCTTTCCAGAGACGAAATTTGACACGTAAGCATTATGTGTTTGTTATTGTGCTCAGCGAGAACTCCTGAGAATCAGGGGACACCAATATCCATGTGTTCATACAGGCAACTCAGCATTTCTTCTGCCTCCGGAGATCTTGTTCAACGCTAATTGTATGTATGGGCCGATGATAGGAACGTTCCCAGCAAATGATCCTATCGTTGCAAAGAAGTCTCCAAATAGGACAAATATGCCGTACAGTTCAATAAGAAAACCGGTGAGAGGCCATCGAAGAAAGATCAGAATGATACCGGCAGAAAATGCAGCTGTACCCTTGATCTTCTCTTTTCTCGCAAAGAAGACAAAGGTCTTCTGTAGTCCAATGATCAACGTGAGGCCAATGACGAAAAGAATCTGACTATATTAGCACCGCTAAATGTCTTCAAGATTTGTTCGGTTTCTTCCTTACATTTCCCATAGCCAACAGTGACCGATCAAAGAACATCAGCACCCCTAGCGTGAGGAACACACCACCTCCGGCGCAAAAGGCCACACCAATTTCTAAGATTATTAGCATACATTATGTCGCGGACACAGCATGGATGATGTACTTTGCATATCTGAGAGCCACATCATAACGGTGCTAGATGTCTTGACACCAAACCGAACTTCACAAGTGTAACAGGAGATGTTGAAAGACTGCGCTCACAAGCAGAGCAAAGCGAGGACGACGTGTCAAGAAAATTGTCTTCACATATCCGCTCTCCTCAAAAGTGCAGGGTCGACTGCGCGTCCAACAATGGAGTCGCCTAGCGGGTGATCGACAGGGCACATGCGCCAAGCACCCGAGCTCTAAATCCTGGCCTCGATACACGTCACTCTGAGCCCAAACGAGTTCCACCGAGGTTTTCGAGGGACATGCGAGCATTCGTGTTTTGCAGATGTACTCTGTAATGCAGACGACTTCCCACATCGCGCCTGTCCTTTCACCACTTGTTAGCTCGTCCTTGTCTTTCTCTCGCTGTGCCTGTCATATTCGACGTTGAAATATTTCTCTATTAGTTCCTACAATGTCGTGGTTGTGGAAGGTAGGTGGACAATATAAAGCGTTAAGTATTTACAACTAATATGAGCAGCACAACGACTCCTCGGCTGCCACTTTTGAGAAGGCTCTTTCCAGACTCTCGGCTCAGATCAGTGCTGCGAGTGTTAGCCTTGATAAGACACGGTCTCGAAGTAGACGCGTCAAAGCCGTTTGGACTCTCTACGCCAGTCTTTCCTATGTCGTATCTGTTCTCATTCTCGTTCTTGTCATCGGCCCTCCAAATTGGGACATTCCTCATTATGGCGGCCTCGTTGGTGCTCCTCTACTGATATACGGAGTACGTCAAGCAATAACATCAAGTTTTGGCTGGCAGATATCTCGACAGCAGTCCCACGTTGACAGACTGGTGGAGGGAGGT
>Ga0073774_1000005_pt1 | contig 34192 bp, 31 predicted proteins | sample InSIn5gowninarea_FD_77487 | JGI IMG/M metagenome (GOLD analysis project Ga0073774, IMG submission 77487) | Clean room microbial communities from NASA Spacecraft Assembly Facility at Jet Propulsion Laboratory, Pasadena, California, USA -... ... | reverse complement strand
CTACGGATGTGTGATTTCGTTGGTCGCTGCTGCTCACTCATCTGTTTCGCAAGATAGATCTATGCGGTCTTGCCATTGATTGCCTTGAGCTCGACATCACTAGTTCCCTCGTCAGACCATGTCAAAGGGAGAAGGCGGCTTGGAGAGCTGTAATGGACATTAGACTCACAAAACAAGAGTGGCATTTGCCGGAATATGTCCTGGGAATCCGCTGCACTGAGTCAGCAAACCGCTTAACTTCAATTCACAATGTTCAGCTCACCGGCTGCCGTAGGCGTAATCGCTAGGAAGTTCGTGTCAGCAAATGATACTTGTTCTTGAAGTGTGCTGCTCTTACCTTGAAATAGTCAAAGTTGCTTTCTCTCCAAGGCTCATGCCTTCTTGAGAGCCTGTACCGATGATGCCGTCATCCCAGCCTGCAGACAGATCAGCATATACGCTTCACGTTAAGGCCAAGCAACTGACCCTTAATGACTTTGCCCTCGCCAATGGTAGTTTTGAAGTCACCTCGGCCTCGGGATGAGTCGAACCTGTATGCGATCAGTCAACTCAACGCGTACAGATTCCGTGTCACCTCTCACTGGGTGCCCTTGAAGTCGTTGGAGGACTGGGCGGTATCGTAGAGATAGCCGGTGTACCTGAAGAAGTCAACATGGCGTGCTCGTTACTACGGACCAAGGTCTAGCTCACTCCATAGAGACTTGATCACCCTTTTTGGGCCTGTCGACACCATTGCCTTGCTGTAGAACCTTCTTCTCAACACCCATGTTGAAATCTGTATGGTGTGGATTTGTGGGGGATGAGGTGCGAGCACGAAAGTGAGACCTCGAGTGATGTTATTATTCAATGGAATACCAGTGAGCCGTTGAAAAGGTGGGGCACTGATTAGGGAATGCAACGAATGAGATCGTGCGGGAGAGGTTTTTGACGACCTGTAAATGCGCGCCTCGTGGAGCTTTTATGTTAGCGCAAACGAGTTCCCTCAATCGTGCAGCCGGAAGATTGGTTGGGTTTGTTGAATCATGCACAGCAAGTCCTTCTGACGAGGCATTGGAGGAGTGTCTCACACGATGGTCGGTCTACAAGCCAAGGGGAGACGGGCGTTAGGCATTCCCAAGCCTTTCCTCGCGGCATCTGCGCCTCGCATGCGGTAGGGAACGACTGACGATGTCGTTCATCGGACGTCGTTGTTGGACGCGCAGAAAGCATGCATTTGAACGTAGCCCTGCCGTCTCCCCCGTCTTCGGTCAGGACTTCCGCCACTTGACGGCGCGCTACTAGGGCAACATACAGAAGCTCATAGGTCATGTGCGCCGAGTGGCTGCCCCGTATACCGAATGAGATGTGCAGGGTAGAGCTCCTACGATGTGGGAGAAGGACCAGCGTTGCGGGCTTGGGACGCCGTCTTTGTAGCTTCCTTTTGAACATCACGCTATCATCCTTGTTCGATGCAAACACGTACACCCTTGATGACCCCCAACAGTCCATCAGATTAGGCGTGCTCGATACTGGGTACTTGTTCTAGATGGCGCTCTACGTTGGGATCCGCTGTGTAACCCCAGGTTGGCCACTCTCATGACTCGACAGCCTTTCCAAGCCGGAGAAATGATGGGAGTACGAATGTCAAGAGCTTCTCTCATGGTTCCCAAGATCGTACCAAGACGCGGTAGATCGGTAGATCATCAAAGTGTCGAGAAGGGAAGAGCTCAGAGACAGCGGCGGGACAACATGCGAGGTGGTGCCAGGCGCTGAATCGCTACTTACATTTGTCCGCATATGCAAGCGGTGCGCACACCATCGTCAGAAGCGGCATTCGTTGCCTTCTTTCGAGCTTTCCCATGCTCAGCAGAGCTCCTTCTTCTACGTACATGCTCATCATATAAGTTCCGGAGAAGTTGACGAAGTAACATGAAACATGTCCTAGGACTGGGTGCGTATTCCTTCCGATTGCCAGCACCCGGAGAGTTTCAGCTACGCGGGTTCAGCCGCAGAGACAGGCATTCGTCTTCTGCTGACTCCGTGAGGATTGTTCACTAGAGATGAACATCGATGAGCCGTTCGCATCGATTTGCGCGGCCAAGACTTCTGGGTGGAGTGCTCTTCAGCGTGTACGGAGTACTTCTTAGCTGTAGAAACGACACTGGCAAGCGAGCACATGCACGTGCTTTTGGATGTCAGCTGAAGAAGCGCGATACCTGAAATTGCCGTACACGCATCAAGGTTGTAGCATTTGCGAGGATGGATGGATGGATGGATCAGCTCGTCTTGAGAGGATGGTGCAGATGACAGAGGCGCCCACTACTGACCGCACCTATTCAAGGGTTTCGTCTCAGTATTCTACTGGAGTATCTTCGGTGAACAGCTCTGTTGGCATTTTGTGATTGCTTGAAAGGGGCAATTCTCGCACATGACGTGGTTCGAAACAAACTCTGCAAATATGGCTTCATTGAGCGAACACTCGAAGATAGGCTTTTTTAGAGCGCGATGGGAGGATCGCACCGGCCCACCCCACGGGATGGCGGAAACCCCACCAAACGCACAGATGTGACTGCGTAGCATAAACGTGAAAGTGGTGGTTAGCACTCGCAGGAGCACACGGATCAGGCTCAAACAAGTCCCGCGTCTCCAGCTGTATGGTGGCAGCATTGAGTGACCAGAGGACTCTGTCGATCGCACCAATCCTGGAACCCATGCCCCAAGTGTTCAGTAAAGCACTTCGGGGTTGCTCGGGCTGCTCCACTGCCTTACACTTGGTGTTCCGAAGCACACTGGATCGTTTGCAGAGCCTCAATCAACCCACCACAACGCTCTGCCGAAAGCGATGTGACACCGAAGGACTGATCCCGCAGTCGCCCTCTGCTACTTCAGATCGGTCAAGCAGTCGCAAAGCATTATTCGACCCTAATGCATGCGAAGACCCGTCCTCTTAAGACGCAGATGTGATGGCGCAAGTTTTGCAGGCGTCGTCATGCAACCTTTACGTACAACTCTACGCTTCTTAATCGAGAGATCAGGATATATTCTCCGAGATAGCTTGAGAGTATGGCTAAGTCTGCGATCTGAAAAAGTCGTGACCTCTAAGCGAGGAGACTGTGACACTTGAGGTCGATATGCGCTGCCCTTTGATGCTTGCAGGCTGACTGCGGGTGAGATACTTGATTACCTGGATGCCTGATTTCTCGATGGCATCTAGTACTCCTTGGTAGCAAGCACCTATGTGCGCGATCTCGTGACTGTCATCAGAAAGCGTAAAATGGCCACCCATTTCCAAGAATGTCTGCACGCCAGATCGAATTAGATTCAAACCAACCGCTCAACAGCTTCGTAAAGGAACACACCTTGCAAATATCGCTTTGAGGATATGGCTCGCTTAACCCCTTGCGCAAGGCAGCCGAATTCAGCTCAATCAAACCTCCATACCTCTGAATGAACTCCAAATTCCTTAGCACACGCTTCCAAACATCATCCCAACTCTTCATGCTGCAGTCTGGTTGGTCACTCTTAAGGCGAATGAGGTCGAAGTGGCCGACGATGGGAGGCTTCAGAGCCTGCAGCATTTCGTACTGTTCGTCGAAGAAGGCCTCAAACGTTTTCTCGTCAGTACCACCACATCGTCTACGCGCATCCTCATACATAGGTCGGTCGTAATCAATTGGGATAGTCTTCACATGGTGGATCGAGCCAACAAAGAGATCGAAGTGGTGTTCCTGCTGCAGATCCAAGATGATTTGGTGTGATGAGGGCCTGATCCATTCGCTCTCGAACCCGATGAGAATTTCAATCTGGGAAGCATAGGCGTCTCTCAGTCTTGAGGCCTCTGTATAATACTTGTCGAAGAGATCAAAGAGCCCCTTTTCATCGTACAGATCTTGCTACGTCGAGGTCAGACCTGTACACACATCTCCATAAGCCGTGAGAACTCACTTCTTCAGGATAGAAATCTTCCAACCTTCGTGGCATATGCTCGGTCAAGGCGAACATCTGCATCCTCTGTGATATCGCCCGCTTTATCATCTCTTCTAACGTATTCTTGGCGTGATTACAAAACTGGCCTGAATGACTGTGATGAGAGAACGGCATATTGACTTAATCTTGGCTCTACTACGCCAGACACTCTGTGTGCAGACTTAGGCTGTCTGGCTCCAATCAGGATACAGCTGTTGATGGTTTTGTTCACACTCTCTGAATCGCAGCCTGTTCTGCCCGCAAGGTGGAGCCAGTCACTTGTTGGTTCCGCCTACAAGGTATGACTGGTATGAGGTTGCTGCGCGTAACAAGTACCAGGTGACGATGTCGTTGTTGCGGAATTGTCCACTCGGTTTGATTCGTTGAAACACGGCATTCAGATTTGCCTGATGATTAAGGTAGAAGTGACGTATCCAAGAACGTGGCGGCTATCTCCGTTCGGCCGTTCTCCATCATAGAGTCACTCATTGTTTCTCGTGTCATAAGGTGGCAGGACGTGCTTGATCTCTGAGATTTCTTCTTCTCTCTTTGTACAACAGCTTGTACAAATTCGTTATCACAACCATCAAGAGAAAGCGCTTGCAACATATTCTACTGCCCGCCCCCCTAATTAGCCACTCTTCCAACAGAACCCCAATACAACGCTCAAAGGATGGCAATACATCCGGAGATAGAACGGAGCCAAATTACCCCAGTTGACATTGAAGCATGGACAGAAGGCGCAGTCCAAGCTATGGCCACCATCGCCATCTCAAGCCCTCCTCCAGGCATCCGTGGTACTTCCGTCACTATCGATATCCCACTTGATGAGCAGCCGGTCACGCGGATAAAGTCCGCCGACGAAGGGGCGGACATCGATGCGGCACGCGAACCACGACCTGGCTATCAGCGCCGTCGCGAGCCCCTCCGGCGCGACAGCTTGAAACGGCGAGAGGCACTCTTGAAAGGAAAGGAAGGCTCTCGCCGAAGGCAGCGGTGGGAAAATGGTGCGTGTGTACTGCGAGAGCAAAGCGAGCTTCGTTGATTCCTTGGCCTAGATCGTCTTCTGAATAACCCGTACATGCAACCACCTCTTCCTAGCGACTGGGAGGTTCGCCCTACCTATCCGGTCCACTCTGTTCCATACTTCCTCGCGCCTCTCTGGGACGCTGGTGTCGCTGCCCGTGTCGCCGAGAGGAAAGCGCAAGCCAAGAAGGCAGCTCAGACCGCGGCAAGTCCGGAACAGAAGGCGGCATCTAAGATAACGAAGGAGGTTCGAGAGAAGCTCAAGCGGGCAAGAGGCGCCAAAGGCCTGCTTCAAGATCTTGAACAAGAAGTGCGTAAGTTTGTGGAGAAGTGGGAAGAGAGGGATCGTAAGCTCGTACGCGATGGCATGGTTGATCCAGATTCCGAGGACGAGGAGATTGTCTTTGTTGGTCGTAATGGACAAATGAGCGACATGCCGGTTCCAGAAATTCCATCGGAAGAGGGAGAACTTCGTCACTATCACCTGGTCTTCGACAGCTTAGAGAACGACCAAGGTGCAGGTTTCGGGTACGTATTCTCGATTGATATGAGTAACGTGGTGATGCTGATTGTGACGTGTAGGCGTTGGCTTGTTCACTCAATCGGCGCTTACTACGGCCTTCAAACCTGGTCTGTAACTACTGGTGACCCTGCCAGACGCGAGGCATACATTGCCATACCACAGACCACTATGAAGTCCGGTAGACGGCGGTCCTCAATATCGAGCCCACTGCCACGCCCTCTGTACGGCTTGATATGAGACACTTGCTAGAGACTATCCACGAAAGGTTGAGCTGTATAGTTTTGCATAGATCTTCACCTATTAGATGCATTGATAGTATTACGGGCCGTCAGCTATTGCTGTTGTACTCCTAGGAATTCTTTTTGTCGTCACCCTTTCCATTAAGTTCCTGCCTTTCACCATTCCTTATAGTGATTGTCCCGCTCTTTACGCTGACGCGTAGGCTGTTGACCAAGTACTGCAAACCCCCTAAAAGGCATAGAACCATTCTCTTTACATCTTCAAGGTATTGAATTTGCGAGCGGCGATCAACGGTTTCTGCACCGGTTCCTCCGCCATTGCTTTCTCACAATGTGTCAAATCTGCACACACTTAACCATTTCCCGCCAAGCGAGATGGGTATACATCCCCAAGCCGTCTGGCTATTCCACATCTAACATTATGCAGCCGAACATACTGGAAGCTAGGGTGAATGAGCTTCGCAGCCACGTACAGACCACGCACGCCCAACTCACGGCCTGAGAAGCCCGCCAAACAAGACTTAAAGTAGAACGCGAAGCCCCCGATTGCAGCGGAAGCTCCACTCGACTTATATTCTCGCTTAGCTACCGAAGTGAGTGCGGCACGCACGCTTCTCTTCCAGAATACCAAGCATCTCTGGATCTTATTGGCCGGGATCCAGAAGTTGCGCAAAGAGTGGTGGGCTAGCAAGGGGATGGAGAAAAGGGAGTGGCAGAGAATTATCCGGAGAAATTGACCGCGTTAAACATGAACAATAATAATACCAGAAGGATGACGCGAGATATGAGGGGCAAAGTGGGCGATTTCGCCAAATGGACTTTAGGAGCTAATACGGAGGCGATGCGGGAGGGTGACACGAAGGTCGAGGAACAGATCTGGAGAGACTAAATGAGGCAGATAGGGCAAGCCGGCTGAGGGCGTGCTCCTGCTACATGTAGCGTAGGACGCCAGACTCTGTGAAGATGAGCATGTATACGGCTCTGGATACAGGATTTTGTTTGTCCCTGCTCGACCAGTTACTCTCTGTCCATCGTTTCGTGCACACACACTCGTCACCTCCGCCGGCCCACCACTTCCGATCTGTCAATGTCAGGCTTTCTTCACGTTCCTTATCGTGACCATTGACCGTCCAGGCCGCTTTAGAGCAATCTCAGTACACTGCACCAAATACATCAGCCCATACCAACCCTTCTTGAGACCCAACCTCGACTGCCGATCATGCAAACTCTGCATACTAAACCGCATCTTCGCCGAAGCGCCCTGGGTATCGCTCAGCCCCCCTTCGCTTCCCCTTTTCCGTCTTCCCTCAGCAATCTTCAACTAGGACCATCCCCAGCCAAAATCCCTCGAGCCACACGTTGCAGAAATCGACGGTTATGTCAGGATAGCGCACGACCAAATTTACGACTGGTTCGGCAAACAAGCAGTCCTCCGACAGGAACGTCAGAACCCTTCGCGCCCCATCCCCGCTCCTACACACACTCCTGCTGCGGTACCGCAGCAAAGTCCAGCTTGGTCGTTCGCGGAGGCAGGGGGTGAGCGATCGCAAGGTGGACTACCGTCTGCGCGTGAAGAGCGAGGACGCGGAGGCGAGAACGTATCCTTGGTCCCGGTCCCTGCTCTCCGACGTGCACCCGCGCAGGGCTCGCTCGAGCGGGCGGCGGAGGAAGACACGCTTGCTGGGGAGCAGGTCGTCGGAACGGTGCAGAAGCTGTGGAACACCTTGACCGCCCTCGAGGAAGCGCGCCACGCGTGGTAGGCCAAGAACGCCGAGCGCAGGAAGCGGTACGAGGATGGCGATCCGGAACAGCTGGCGAAGCTTGATGGCATCTTGCCGTAAATTCATTCCTTTCGTACACAAGATATGAGGGTGGTTCTTCGGAAGCTTGTGTATGCATGTTGTAGGAGCTCGACGGACATGACGGCGAAGGTGATCCGTGAGACTGGCAAGTTTGCGAGGTGCGATTTGGGGATGGAGAATGTGAGTGGTTGGAACGAAGGCGGAGATGGGCCGATGACGAATCCGAAGAGTGACAGGCCGATTACGGACTTCAGCGGTCTAAGGAGGAACTTCAGGTGATGCTGTAGCTATGGTGTCTGTGTATGTGAATGGTCAGGTCTAGTGGATGGGTTTTGTAGGCTGGTAGATCGTAGTCAAGTACAAGAAATTCGGTCGGCGAAAGTGCGCTCACTGCTTTTTTAATGTCAGCACGGAACGAGCAAGACGAGAAATGGGTAGGTGAGAACAATGACGGGAATTTTTCATTTTGCTCGTCTTTGCGATCGGAGCCTAATCTATGTTATGCTTCAGTTCCGCTCCTGCTCGCAGTCCTGCTGCACTGCTGACAATGACTGTTTCGCTGCGTTTCGTGAACACCAGATGCCGTCATAGGAAAAAGTGAAGCAGGTGGTCTGATCGAAGATGAAAAGGAGCCAAAACGGCCTAACGCCTGCAGTATGTGGAGACCCTCTGGCCTTCTCCTCACGGTGAGCTATACAGCGAGCGTGCAAACAAAGTTCTCGTCGAGTGTAACTCCATGGGCAGTAGTAAGTACTGCTATCTACCTCTCGGTAACATCCCCAAAGGATGGATCCTTGACAGAACCACCAGCATCTCCAAGACCAGCGACAGGACGGTTATACGACCAGCCAGTGAACTGTTGCTGCATCGTCTGCGACAGCATCGGACCCTCGACATACGAGTCTGTAGGCGCCTCCGAGGTAAACTCCTTGTCGAAGTTTGCCGTATCACGTTGATCAATCTATATTTATCATTAGTGTTCTGCTACGGTTATAATACGAGGAGCTAGTGGCAAACTTACGACATTAGGCTTGAAGCTAGGCTCGTACTTCCTATCGAGCAGCTTCCTCCAGTCGATGCTGTGAAAGAAGTAGTGTGCTTTGATCTCAGCTGCGCCGTTCGCTCCGAGGCGTTTGTCTGCGTTACGGTCGAGGAGCTTGGCGAGCAGATCACGTGCAGCTGGTGGGACGATCTCCGGGCCTGGGAAGTGAAGGGGCTCCTGAAGGATTTTGCGGTACATGTCGTTCGTATTCTCGTCGTAGAAGGGTGGGAGACCAGTCAACATCTCGTAGAGTAGCACACCAAGCGTCCACCAGTCGACGGTCTTGGTGTAGCCGCCTCCTGTGAGAAGCTCTGGAGCCAGGTACTCGGGGGTACCACAGAATGTATTTGTCCGGTCCTCGTCCTTCATATCGAGCTTGCAGAGGCCGAAGTCGCACAGCGCGATATGGCCGCTATAATCCAGCAAGATGTTCTCTGGCTTCAGGTCTCGATAGATGACGTTGAAGCCGTGAAGGCACTCGAGCGCGCAGAGTAGCTCTGCGGCATAGAATCGTGCGCGGTTAATGTCGAATCGCTGTTCTCTCTGGAGATGGTGAAACAGCTCACCACCGTTGACGAAAGCCAGGACTAAGTATAGCTTCTCCGGCGACTGAAAGGAGAACTTGAGGGGGACGATGAAGGGATTGTTGATCTGAGCTAGGACAGATCGCTCGGCGAGAGTATGTGCGACCTCAGACCGAGAGATGATGTGGGCCTTGCGAATGGTTTTGAGGGCGTAAATACGGCCTGTATCCTTCTTCTGCACTTGCATGACCTTGCCAAAGCTGCCCTTGCCAACCACCTTGAGAAGTTCGAAGTCCTCAATCTTCATCCGCTGGTGGGTGTTTTCTGTGAAGCGCACGCCAATCTTGACCTGACCTGTGCCAAACTGCATATCCAGCCACTCTTCTCCGACTTGGCCTCGGCCTTGCTGGTCCTCTGAGTACGCTGCTGCGTTCTTCTCGTTGGTCTTCTTGCTTGCCTTCGGGTCTTCTTGAAAAGCTCTTGCCTGCTCGAACCGCGGATTTACCCTCACCGCGCCGAGGTAGATATCCTGGCTCCGACCCGTGTTTGGGGGCGAGTTCGGATTGCGAAGATAGAATGAGATGGTGAAGGGTGTCTCGCGCGACACATCGAATTTGTACAGCGTGTTGCCTCCGGCCCATATCGGCGTCTCCGGACTACCTGAGACGGCATTGACGAAGACTTGCTGCTTATCGAAATCAATCAGACCGTATGGGAGATACTTGGCTGAGTAGCGACCGTGAATGGTAGGCACGGCATTGATGTTTGCGGATTGAGGTCGGGCATTGCTTGCGTAAGATCCCACTACGCCTTGGTTTCTCGATGACGAGTTTGGCCGCATGGAGCCAGCGACAGAGAAACCACCACCAGATGATAGGGACGAGCCATGCTGTGACTGCTTGTTGAAATGCTGCTCGGTTCCTGGCGGGAGTGAGAAGCCTTTGCCCTCATGGAGTGTGACAACAAGGACACCAGGTCTCAGGGGTGGGGCGGGAGGGGCGGCGTTCTTCTCGGATGCAGCTGCGTTTTTGGTTTGAGCTGGACGTCCCCAAGCTTGTGTTCTAGTACTCACCGATGCCATTGGGATCATTGGGATCCACTGCTGTCGTGCTGGAAGAGGGAGTAGAGGAGGGTTTTGCAGAGTCGTTGACAATGGTGGAGGTCGAGGACGAGCGGCTGAATGTGTTTGCTAGGGGAGCGAGATGCGTCTCCTTGAGCTCTGTGTTTGGTCAGTAATGGACCCATTCAGGGACCCAATGTGCACGCACTCTTTGTGAGTTTCCAAGACATGGCGGCGGCGGTGGTGGTGGCGTTGTAGAGCAGGTGCTGCTCTCAACGAGTGATGTGGTGCTAATGCTGGAACGTGAGTTGCTGATGATGCCGAGTGGGTAACAGAAGAGGCCTTTTCACTGAGGAACTGAACGCTTCACAACTGGAGCGCTTTGGGATTTGATTTGTAAGATGAGAGCGGAAAGGAGGCGTATCTTGTCTTATTTGTGGAAAGAGGGGAGGATCTCAGTTGTTTGTACGACGCGCAAGTAGATTTGGGGCGGGCACCGCAGTGGCTATGCTGCGCTGCTCGGTGGCTTCGAGGCGCTGCCAAGCATCAGGCATTAGGCATCAAGCATCAAGCATTAGTCGATGGCGACGGCAATGTTGAGCGGGCTGGAGTCACATTACGAGTCACACATCTCCAACCACTGCCACAAACAAAACACTCGTGATCCTGCATTCGCCTTCGGAGTCGCTCCGTTTTTATCTCCGAACTCAAGACGGCGCGTGCATTTATGCGTACAATTGTTTGTGGAGCAACTCTCAGCCCTATGAGCCCACCGTAAACAAGCAGACGTCGCTCACATGGGCGTGATAAAGAAGAAGACGGCCGTCCGTGGCACAGAAGGCGGCGTCAAATATGTTTGCGACGCCTGCGGTGCGGATATCACTTCGACGGTACGTACAACCCACTGTCAAGGCAGCAATTCACAATGCGATGATGAGACGTCTTAACACTTTCACCACAGGTCCGCATCTCGTGCGCCGTATGTCCCAACTACGACCTCTGCGTGCCATGCTTCTCAGAAGGGGCTGGAAAACCTCCACATGACCCCGCCACCCATAAGTACCGAGTCATCGAACAGCATTCAATACCCATATTCACCGAGGACTGGGGCGCAGATGAGGAGTTATTGCTACTGGAAGGCGCCGAGACCTATGGCTTGGGGTCGTGGGCGGACATCGCAGACCACATCGGCGGTTACAGGTCGAAAGACGAGGTTCGCGATCACTACATAAAGACCTACGTCGAGTCCTCGAAATTCCCTTTACCGGAGCGAGCAGCGGTAGGCGACCGCTCGCTATCGGACGCGACACCACGTCATGAATTTCAGGCACGCAAAAAACGGAGGATAGAAGAGTGCAAAGAAGCTGCCAAGAACGCCGCTCCGGCAACGCCCAAGACGAAACCTACCGCCTCCGTACCGGCATGCCACGAAGTGCAGGGCTATATGCCTGGCCGTCTCGAGTTCGAAACGGAATACTTCAATGAGGCTGAAGAGGCAGTCCAGCACATGCAGTTCGAGCCAGGTGAAGGATATGACCCTGACACTCCTATGGATCCTGAGATGGACCTCAAGATGACAATCATGGAGATATACAACGGTCGTCTGAAAGCGCGCGTAGAGAGAAAAAAGATCATATTCGAGCACAAGCTACTGGAGTACCGGAAGATCCAGTTGTCGGACAAGAAGAGGACTAAGGAAGAGAAGGAGCTACTGATGCGGGCGAAACCGTTCGCCCGCATGATGTCGCATGCAGACTTTGAAGAGTTCAGTAAAGGCATCGAGCACGAGTACAATCTGCGCCAGGCGATCGCGCAATTGCAGGACTGGAGATCGATGCAGATCGGTACTTTGAGGGAAGGCGAGAAATACGAACACGAGAAGCAGAATCGTGTCAACAAACCCGTGGCACCTCTCGGGATGTTTGATCGTCTGGCCTCCAGTCGCATGAACAAGCCATCGCCGGCTGTTGAAACGGCGTCCAAAGTGAATGAGCTGGTATCACCGGATCTACCAATGCTGCCGATGCGGCTACGCAGTGCGATGGGCGCTAACACTCCCCCTGGTTCTGTTTCCCCCGAGCATCGTGTCTTGACTAATGGCCATGGACATACCAATGGTGTCCTTACACCACAATCGAATTCAAGGAGCAACGCCGAGAAACCGAAATTCATCGTACAGCCGCTGGCGGGCTATCAACCTTTGAAGTTCAAGGACAATGAAGATGTGGCCGACCTACACCTGTTGACTCCGGAAGAGAAGGAGCTGTGCTCAGTTCTACGTCTGAAGCCCAAGGCCTACCTTGTGATCAAAGAGTTCGTTCTTAGAGAGGCGATGAAGCAGGGCGGCGCGATGAAGAAAAAGGCTGTACGAGACATGTGTAAAATCGATGTCAACAAAGGGAGTAGGCTGTTTGACTTTTTTGTGCATAGTGGCTGGATTGTTAAGGCGTAGTTCCTTACTCAATTGGGCTTTGTTAGGTATATCGACCGACGGGGGTTTTGGTATGGAGCCTTGACGGCGCATTGCTAGTAGGCATGGATAGGTGTGGGCTTTGATACCTATGAAATCGCCTATAGTGTGTATAGAGGGGAGCGACAGCCCTCAGCTTAATATCAACGACCATTGACGAAGCCTCAGTGCGTGTCTATGTCGATCTAGATGCTTGGATAATACACTGTTTTCCAGATCGAAGTGTAGTTTATTTCTCTGTTTGATGCTCTCTACACTGTGACGCGTTTTTATATTGCGTACAGCTCAGGGGTAACCCGCATGGACCATCTGCAAAACCGCCACCCGTGTAGATCTCTGAATCCCGCAAACCCAAAGATGAAGCCACAACCAACTTTGGCCATGACATCGAAAACTTCTTCTTGTCTTCTTCTATTGATCGTCGCCGGTCGTTGATCTTTTCTTGTGCTGCTACCTTGGTTACTCACGGCAATGGCGCCTCTTCACGCGAATTCCTTATTGCAACGCGCGTTCGTCGCGATATATGTCTTTTACGCATCGTTAGCCTCAGCGCTATCAAGTCAAGAGACGTTGAAACTGGAAGATAGCAGATACGAGGTTGGGCAAGCGATACCGGTCAGTTGCTTGAATAGAACTGTGTGCGTTACCCAGCGTCTTCTTTCACGCTTTTGGAAGAGTTCCCCCTTGATTCGACAAACTGTACGCTAACGATTGTGACGCAGAGATACCGGCGAGCATGTAAGCTTGCTCTTACGATTCAGACACGCGGGTGTGAACCTATGAGTGCCTTCGATGCAGAAGACGAATCGTGTCACTGGACACGCGAGCAGTTACCGCGAACGAAGACTGACCACCATTTGTCGCTTAGATCACAAATGAACAAGGACAACTCGAATACATACCCTTCCCCATCTGCAATGAGACAGGCAGGCCCTTGGAGCTTTCCTTTGGCGTCGAAAAGGGTCCGTCCACGCCTACCTCACCACTCATGTCCGGCATGCTGACCTCTTTCCCTAGACTTCAATTGCACAATCGACTTCATTTCCGACCCTTTCTTCCACCTTCTCGAATTCTACATTCACAACGATGCACCTCTTACATGCCGCATCCCCTCCCGGCCTCTCCTCACCAACTCGCCCTCACCTAATCGCGCGATTCCCCTCCCCGACGAGCAAGTGGGCGCCCTGGGCACGCAGAGCAACAGCTTCATACCACTCATCTTCGCGCTTACCGGCACACTACAGCTCTCACATCTACACGTCAGTAATCATCTAAACGTACTGATGCACGCCGCGCCTATCAGTATCGCGAAAGGTGTAATCGATGCGGGAACGGCCTACAGCGTCTCCCATCTCGCCGAAGACAAAAACGTCCGCGTCGTCATCGGTGATTCCCTCACCCTCCAGCTCTCTGTGCGCTGGTACCCTACCACCAAACTTCCCGGTGGTTGGCGCGGGTACGGCGGCCACATTTACGCTTCAACACTCATATACATATTCCTAGCTTTCTGCGCAGGCGCAGGCGTGGCAATAGTGTACTTTCGTGGGGTTGACTTGCCGAAACGGTTGAAGAGCTATGGTGAGAACAGGTTTGGGGGCGCAGGCCAGGAGTTGCCGCGGTACAGTGGGTATGGGTATGGGGTGGGCGGGACGCCGCCGGTAAGCACGGCGATGGGAAACGGATTTGGCAATGGGTATGGGTTCAGGCCTACAGGAAAGAAGGACTAGTATGTTCGAGTCTTCTCAAGGGCACGATGGAAGAGGATACTGTACTTACAAGCGACATACGGTATCGAAGCATAAAAAACGAAAGCGATAAACTTAAAGTAAGCAGAATCAGATGAACGTTCTGGTGTCTGCTGAAAGATCAGCCTTCAGGCTTACGACGACGTTTGCAAACAAGTTTGGCGATCAGTCATCCTACACAGTACTCTCTTTCCATGATACGTCGTCGATATGGCGGGTCATTATGACCTTAGTTTTCACGATTGGGGCCACGGTGACGCTGTAGCTTGCGTGTTTTATCATATGCGCTGATCTATCCTGTCAAATATGTACTACGAAGATGTCTAGCTTGCAATTGATAGTGGGACGCTGGCTTAGAAGAGAGACGTTCGACGAAGATGTAACGGTCACGTGCAGCACATGGCTTTCGCCAAGCTCGCCCTCTACATCGAAGTCTGCATGCATTCACACAGACCACCTCCCTCTCCATCAACCATCAGGCTGAGGTTAAAATACTCAAGATGCGAGCGTTCCCTGCATGCCGCGAGGTCACTTCTCATGACCACGCTCTCCTGTACATCTGCTATCCGCCATGAACCAACATAACGCCAACCAGCTCGTGCTCAATGATAACGCCGACAAGGCTGGAGTTGCTTTCGGCTTCGACCCATTCCTTGATTACGAGAATCTGTTAGGTACCGTCCAGAGCTATACTCTGGATGAAGATGTCCTCTTCTCCCCTTTATTGGATGAGACGAGGCTAGATGCGAGCCTCGATGGCCAAGGTTTGCTTGACTGTGAGTTTCGATCAAGTGCTCAGACTTTTTTGCTGACAAGAGAAGGGGACGTCGATATACAGGAGGATTATCCAGTGGAGTCACCCGGGTCACATGTCCCGATTGATACCCGAATTCATCCGGCAGCCTGTAAGAGTACGGTAGCCCAGCTAGTGTCACTACAATGCTCAGGGCCGCATAGTGACTGTTTGAACTCTTGCCAAAACTATCCGATACATGACATCAATGCGTTCCCTCAGCGTGCTCCAGTCCAGCATGGATCGCCCCCTTATCGGACATCCCCACTCCAGATAAGCATGTTGGACAGCTCCACCCGTACAGATCACCAGCCAGATGGATTCGTAGCGGGAGACAACCCGATGTCACTCACACATGTGTTACCGGGCAAGTCTCCTGCCAAAGGCCGTGGAAAGCAGCGCCCCACATTTGAATTTACCATTCCTGAGGTTGCTAGCCAACGACGAGCCACCACTACTCGCAGGCAAGACAAAGGTGGGATGGGTCGCAAGAAACGATTGAACAGGATCTCGGACGACGCACGTGGCCTGCTTGAAGCTTGCTTTGTCCGTGATCCATATCCAAGCCCCTCTAGACGATCTCAATTGACTATCGAAACGAAACTAGAGGGGAGAATGGTAACCAATTGGTTCTCTAACCGCCGCTCACGCCATTCGAGTATGTTTTGCGCCAGTTGTAGACAGAAGGGTATGAAGTGCTCAGGGCAGAGACCGCGTTGTAAGAACTGCACCAGGCTGGGTGAACCCTGCGTTTATGGAGATCGTTCTGCACCGAGCAGACACATGGAACAGACTGAGGCGACCTCGAATAGTCTAACGAAGGACCACTTAGAGGCACACGACTGCGAGGAACTTGACAAAGGCTATGATCCGGTTGGCCGATTTCTTCACACGCCTCTGGACGAGGATCCCGCCGCTTTGATCGCTATCAAATTCAGCGCAGCGACCTATCACTGCTCTTCCGGTTCGAAGCTTCCACGGACAAACAGCCGCGTAAGCTCAGCAGAATCACTCAGCTCAGCATCATCTGCGGGCTCCGTCAGCTCAGGTCAAAGCTACGGGTCGCGGAGAGGCCGCCGTCGCTTTCAGCAACCAGACGAATCTAGCGGGCTGTTTACAAAGCCATACAGACTAGTGGACAATTCAAGTGGACGGCTCTACTTTTGTACCTTTTGTGGCGAACGCTTTGACCGCCGCGATTCTTGGAGACGACACGAAGAGTCAAAACACGTCACCAGGACCACCTGGACCTGTAGCCCACATCCAACAGCATGGAAAATCCAGCGACAGTGCTTGTACTGCCCGGTGTTGTATCCCTCGGCGGACCACATACAGGGTCACAGACAAAAAGAATGCCTCGACCGTCCACAGGAGGAGCGAATTTTTTATCGTAAAGACCACCTCAAGCAACACATCCGCAACGCGCATCATTCTGGTCACCATTACGCAGACGTTGGCCCGTCGTTCGAGCGCTGGAAAGGTGACACTGAGCCCCTCCCTAAAGATTCTTTCGCGCTTCGGTGCGGCTTCTGCGGATTGCAGTGTGCTTGCTGGGAAGAAAGAGTAGCACATATAGCTCAGCACTACAGAGATGGCTACGATCTTTCTGACTGGTGGTTGAGAAGGATTGATTATGGCGGTAGTGCGGAAGCAGCCTCCAAAGTCGAGGCAGCGGTTGAGCAGGCAGCGGTTGAGCAGGCAACATCTGAATTTTGCACCTTTCGGCTCTCCCCTGGAACCCAAGAGAAGCATTCGGATACAGCAGTCGCTCAGACGTCAGTTCAGGCATCGGTAGCGACCGGATTTCTTGAGACTACCTGTCCAGGAAGGACTCCATTCTCGTCAGGCGCACTTATAGAGGGCTCGAATCGTCCCGTACGCGGACGTTCTAAATCCAAGATTTTGGAGAACGACGTATTAACAGATCAAGCTGCTACACCAGCTATTGCGGTCGAAGCCTCGTGTGGTCAGACCCTGCAGTTCCCACATTCATGCCAATCATGCGGAACAACATTTCCAAACCTTGCGACCGCTATAACGCAACATCCAAAGTGCCAATACTGGTCATGCAGCAGGCTCCGCGGGCTAAGATTCGCGTACGAGAACAAAAAATGCATATACTGTTACGACGATCTTTCTTATTCGTCGGACGAAGACCGTCTCCTTCACTTAGTACTCAAACATGGCTATCGAGCGTGTGGCCAAGCAGCATTCCCTTCGTTCGCGGGGTTTCAAGAGCATCTAGTCATTCACCATAACGGAGCAGACGCATGGCTATACGAGCCCTGGGATGATCGCAAGGGTTTGCACGTAACGCGCGTCTTTGGAGGTTCCAGAGTCTCCACATTTAGATCCATGCTGTAGTACAATTCTCCATTATGTGTCACGACGACAGTATGAGATGGTCGACATGTCGTGGACGTTCGGAAGTGCCTTCATGCCCCTCTTAAGAACAGGTAGCGTCCGAACCATTCGCGCTTCATTTTCGATTTCAATTTAACCTTTTTTCATCTATGGTCTGCTTCACATGGTCTAAGAGTCTGCAGAGCCCGCGACACTGGTTTGTTCAAATCGTAGTCCTTCGTAATGAATTCAGCGGCACCAGCTATATCATCTTTGTCGGTGCTCCTTGCTGGATGTTCAACAAGCTCCTACTCAGGCACAGCAAATTCCTCCACGAGATCCTTTCCCATCGAGACTAACAAGCACATAATGATCTCGACGAAGCATCTAATAGCAAGAAATCTTAATTATCCTTGTCGAGTACATAGAAGCAGCGCCCCTAACCCGCTCGTGCAATCACGTCTACACTGTTCCTTCGAGCAATTCAAGCTGGCAAACTCGTTTCAACGCCCCTGAGACCGATGCATAGCTACGCTCCCAGCGTATGGCGGCGAATCTCTACTTTCTGGCGAGCTTGTAATTGCGAGAAAAGCCTAGCTTGCTCAAGTGAGATCAGCCTTACATTCTCATGTCGATATATACCGTCGTGGCAGTATACGCGCTCATCCGCATCTCGACCGGCGTCGGAGCTGTAGTCGTTGAGCACGAATGATGTAGATCGACTTAATGGATTTCAGCTCTAGGTTGCACATCGTGTCCACGGCAGATCATCGGTTATTTCTAGAGTCCCTCACCCCTATGGTTCTGCATGCACCGAGCGATGGGTACAGGCACCAAGTGACGGGTGCCAAAATCAATCTTGTGCGGTACGTTAGGAGCGATCCATGCTATCGCGCCACTTGGAACGTGACAGCGCGTTACATCGTGTCGAAACTTTTAGCGGCAAGATAACCACACGACACGGCTTCTGAGCCATGCAAAGAGCTTTAGTATGTATCTCAGAAATGCGCCTTGCCTTGCAGCTCACTAAAACATGGGTAGACAAACTTCTTGAGCAACAGCTTCAGGCACGCGCCCTACCGTCTTCACCAAATCTCGCTCTCGACCCTAAAGCGGTCCTACTCATCTACACGGGGGGAGGAAAGAACGGAGGCCGCTCGACATGCCCGGTCACCGCCTTTAACGCTCACCGACACACATTTATCAGATGGAGCGAACTCCTTCACTGCCCACAGAAGGGTACTTCCACCCAGACTTCATCGCTCGGAGTCCTCGTCTTTACGAGAAGAAAAACCCTCAACACCCTGGATTCACCGGCGGTCGTCGAAGAGTTCTCCTGCTAGCACAGATGGTCTATCAGGTTCTGACATCACATCATGTGGAGACAACAATATTACAGCCATTTCTGGCAACGATCTATCAGGAGCGGGCAACGAAGGTGGAGGACCGCAAGAAGCCCTTACGGAAGATCAGATCCGCGAACGCATGCATGTCCCCATGGCGCAAGATTACCCCCACGCGGTGAGAGCCTTTTTCGATCCCTTCCAGGTATTTCACATTCTGGAGGAAAAATTCAGATACAAGGTTACAAAGGAGGGACTAGCGAATGAAAGGTCTTCCAAAGAACCACGTAATTTGGTTGTCACTTTAGAGCACCCCTCGAGACCCGGAGGCAGATTTCCAGTGTATGGCTCGAACCTGGTTAGTTTTACGCCTACGGATTGCCCTCTTTTAGGTTGAGACTGATCTGGTTGGCAGAAAGCCGCTAAACAAGCGGCCGGTCTCTACGCCCTCGCTAGCTTGCATGCATCTGGCACGATTGCAGACCTCTTCTTGAAAACTGACAGCACGAACGCTGCCGCAGACAAGGAGAAAGGGCCGGGTGCCGAAAAGAAACAGCTGAAAGCCGAGATGCAGAAGCTGCAAGCCAGGATGCAAGAGCTGGGAGCCAAAAGGAGAAAGCTAGAAGCCGAGCAGAGACAGCCAGTAACCCAGAAGCAAGGGATGGTGGCCGACAGAAACTTAGAGGCCGATAAGGAGCTGATAACTGATAGGAAGCTGGAAGCTGACAACAAGAAAACAGAAGTTGCAAAGAAGACACAGGAAGCCGACAAGAAGGAATTGAAAGCTGATAAAATGAAGCCCGCAACAGAGCAGAAGAAGCTTGACAATATCGAGGCGCAGCAGATCTTGCAAGAGGCAAGCGCAAAGGTTGAAGTATTCAATTATGCGGCGCGCTTTGGCGTTGCTACTCAGCATGACCTACAGTATGTGGAAGAGAAGCTTGCTCAGGATTCAGGCGGATTTTATGAGCATACCATTGACCTCCCGGAGCAAAACATACACGTAGTTGGTAGACACATGGTCTCGAAAGGTGCAGAAGTTGCAGCTTGCTTGAAATTCAAGCAGGCAGCTGAAGAGTACCAGAAGAAGCTTGCTTCCAGTGGCACAGTCTTTGAGGAAAAGCGAGCTCTGAGCACCCATAACGTCTTTGAGTTCTTCAAACTGTACAGCAACCTCAAAAAGCGAGGCAAGATAGACAGCAATACGCAGAAGATCTCTTTAGGCCCTGGAAAGCCTCGATTCGTCCTATACCAGGTTACTATAGATGGGCAACCAGTTGGTAATTCCGTTGTTGACGAGAACCCGCGAAGAGCTGAGGTACTTGCGCGCCTTTCCGCAGCCGTCTCGTTGACCAATCAACAACCAGATCTCCTTTCTTCATTTTTCGAGCAACTTCGTGCCGGCGCTGGCACGATAGCGCGAGCTCTCTCACATATCGACATGCGTGTCCATGCAAAGGCGCCTAGGAAGATACGAGAAGCCTTGAGCCAAGCGGAAAGCCCATCGAATCCCAACATTGTGCAGAAAGAGATCGACCTAACAGAAGCTGTGGCTCCCACAATCTCTCGAGGACGTCGTTTCATGCAATTTGAGCCAGAGGCCGCTTCAACCCGCAGTGCTGTGCTAAAAGCGCGCCAACGACAATACCGCGAGTCCAACGCGCTCGCTGATATGAGGAAACTCAGGGATCAATTGCCGATGAGCCAATATAAGGACCAAGTCATTGACATGGTTGGCAACAATCAGTACAGCATCATCATCGGTGAGACTGGGAGCGGGAAGACTACACAGGTACCGCAGATCTTGCTGGACGATCTCATTGAGCGAGGAGACGGTGCCGCATGTAACGTTGTTTGCACTCAGCCGAGAAGAATCGCTGCCAAGTCGGTCGCTCAACGAGTTGCGATTGAGCGAAACGAGAATTTGCGGGAGACAGTCGGATATCACGTAAGGTTTGATGCGCAGACGCCGAACCTTGCGGGAAGTATCATGTACTGCACGACCGGAATTCTGCTCAAGCAACTTCAGGTTGCTCCAGACGAAGTGCTTGATAGCATTTCCCATGTGGTCTTAGACGAAGTACACGAACGCGATACCACTTTGGATTTCCTGCTCGTGGTTCTCAAGAAGAGCCTCGCCGCCCGAGTAGCAGCGGGCAAAACTGCGCCCAAGGTCGTGATAATGAGCGCGACTATTGAGCCATCACTCTTCAAAGAGTATTTTGAGAACACTCGAGAAGACGGAGTCATTGAGAGATGCCCTTCGCTGTTTGTGCCAGGACGTACCTTCCCAGTCATCGAGAAGCATCTGGATGAGATCATTACAGATCTGAACAACTCTTACCCCGGAAATCAACTGCGACCCTATCTTGGATCAAAGGATATCATCAAGTATTTGAAGGCGGAGAAGGATCTTCAGAATGCTCCATCTTCTCACACGGGAGAGAATCAAGCGGAGACAGCGATTCGATGGGAGACCACGCCTACACCTGGACTGGATCTTGGAATTGCCCATGCAGAGCAAGATGCTCTGGTGCCCTGTGAATTAGTCGCATTGTCAATCGCGCACATATCAAGAACCAGCGATGAGGGAGCTATCCTCGCATTCCTACCCGGCCTCGAAGAGATAATCAAGGTCAAAGACATCCTCTTGAGTGGTCTGCTTGGGGTTGATTTCCCAAACTCCGCCAAATTCAAAATCATCATGCTACACTCCAGCCTGAAGGAAGAGCAGGACAAGCTTTTCGAACCACTCCCAGATGGGTGTAGAAAGGTCATCATCTCCACCAATGTCGCCGAAACTTCCATTACCATTCCAGAAGTGCGATACGTCGTCGATACAGGAAAGGTAGCCGAGCAACAGTACGACGTATTGCGGCGTATTACGAAGCTCCAGCGGACTTGGATTAGCAAGTCAAGCTCGAAGCAACGTGCCGGACGCGCTGGCCGTGTCGAGAACGGCAATTACTGGGCACTCTTCACCGGCGCCCGGTTCGACAGCTTCAGACAATTTGCAGTACCTGAAATGCATCGGACAGATCTGCAGGGCCTGGTCCTCGATATCTATGGGCACTCTTTCGATACGCCAACACGAGAATTCCTTGCCGCCGCTATCGAACCTCCATCCGCGGCCGCCGTGGAGACTGCAATTGAACAGCTGAAGGACACGGAGGCTCTCACAGACGATGAAGAGCTCACGCCCCTAGGACGAGTCCTAGCATCGCTGCCGGTCCACCCCTCTCTTGGGAAGATGATTATCCTAGGCATCGTCTTCCGCTGCCTTGATCCTATGCTGATCCTGGGTGCGGCCGCTAACGAGCGTAGCATGTTCCTTAGCCCGCTCGACAAAAAGCAAGAAGCTAAGACAATTCGCAAGTTCTGCAGCGCCGGCACCAACAGTGATCACATCGCTCTTATCAACGCCTTCAGCGAAGCTCGTCGCGTCAAAGAGCAAGAGGGCGAATACGCTTTCAAGGACTTCTGCCGCAGATACTTTATACACGTTGGCGCTTTCACGGCGATCGATTCTATTTCGAGGCAAATCGAAGGCTTACTCACTGAGTCAGGTCTTATCCCATACTGCCCACCTCGGGATCGTTATAGATGCAAGCTAGGGCATCCGGTACTTAATGCTTTTTCCACAAGCCCCGCCCTCATCAGCGGTTTGATCACTGCAGGCTTCCATCCAAATGTTGCTGTGTCCTATAAGCCGTCAAAGATGCGAACAGCAACTCAGGATCAAGTGGTGCCATCGAATCATTCCATTGTATCCCTCAAGCAGGAGGCTAAAGATATCGGAAAAGAAAGCAAAGATCACATGAGGCGTGAGTATGGTGCTGTCTACGCATACAGCAGGATGATTGCCGCACAGGCTGGTCACAGGTATTTTATGCTCGAAGTCAGCCCCAGCTCGCCGTTGTGTGCAGTCCTGTTTGGTAAAACCGTCGAGTGCCATGGCCCGCAGTTGGACGTTGATGGATGGATTCCGCTGACACCCATAATCGAGCCTTCCACCGTCGAGAAGGATATCCCAATCAGTCCAGATGTTAACCTTAGTCATGAGCAGAGGCAGCTCGTCGTCAACGATTTGTATAGGGCGCAGCCGACGCCGAGGGAGCTTGCACGATTGATCTATACGTTCCAGCGCGAGCTAGAAAGGCAGCTTGCTGGCGCTTTTGAAGAGCTGGCGAACGTAAGGGCCGTGAAGATGCGTGGGTCGTCGTATGGTGAAGTTGACCGAGAAGAAATGGAGGAAGCGGCCAAAGGCAAGAAATACCTGCATGATGATCCGATTAGGGAGCTCTTTGCAAGGAGCGTGAAAGAGTTACTTGAGGATGAGATGGCGATGAGTGCGACCATGAAGAAAGCGGCGGCCGGAAATGCGAATGATTAGCGAGCTCTAGTCACTCCGTCACTTGACCCTAAGAGTTACACAAGGGCTCAACTTCGGCAGGCATTCGGGAAGAATACTCCAGCAAGGAAGCGTTCACAACGCTCCACCAGTAACTTCCTATCCAGGCGCGGTATCTATCTAGACGGCCCTCAAGTCTATGGATTCGCCTCAGCACTATGTCGTAAGACACCCCAGGAATTGGCCGGAGTGGGACCGAGAAAATGTTCGGACCAACCGTCGCCAACGTGCTTTACGAAAGTAAGCAGCCGAATCGCTGCACGGCGCGACAGCACTGGAGCACAGAATACAAGAGGTCTATCAGTACGGCAGGCTCCTATACTGAACTTACCTGTAATGTAGGCATACCTGTCATGAAATCGGGACGAATATCACACGCGGCCGTTCCTGCACATTTCGGTTCATGTAGGGAACAAATGTATATTAAATTTATTCCAAGTGGCCAGAGTCACTTCCCTCCTCACTTGTCTTCACCAACTGTGTTTCGATCCTGCGGTATCCCACTCACTTGCTTCGCCTCACAGCTGACCACACACAGCCCTGCCGCCTAAGCCAGATCTTTGGGCGCCGCAACAGCAAAGAGAGTTTCTTACAGGCAGAAGCGTGCAGCTTCGTCTATAGGAATTCGTCTATATCAGCTCACCCGCTCGCTACGAAAGAGGTACATCAATTTTCTCACATTCGAATGTTCAAGTCGATCACGTGAACAGAGTCGTCTTGCTCACCTGCACCATACACGAACATCCCACCAATACTGTCGAATTCAATTCGAGCTACGTACTACCGACTGCCTTTGGCGGACTCGACTCGTTTTAAGCAGGCTCCCAAAATGCTGTTGACTCCATTCACCGCCCAGGATGATACTGTCATTTCGACGCCGACCATGATCCCATTGCGGAAGCGAAGCTATACCATAGGCGCCCTTTGCGCCGTCCCTGTGGTTCTGATGTTCTCAACCGATCTCTTCACCCCCACAGTACCTTTGAGGCCCCAAGAGAAGGCTCAAGTCCGAATCCGCGAGGTCTCGGACTTGGTCCCACAGACTCTGAAGCCACTATGTGGCTAAGCCATCTGCCTCTTGCAGAGTGACATACATCGGCACAACTCTTCAATTGTTCCACGAAGGAAAGGGCTTGTTTCACGATCTCTTCTACCCGCCGCTGCCTCGTTGCAGAACCTGCTAGTACCGCTTCCGATTCAAGAAGCGCCTCAACATCTCTTTCGGCTCCCTCGCGTGATCCTCGAATGCTTCACCAAATGCTTTCACACCCGCCGCGATTCCTTCGTCCACACTGCTGCCTTCCCACTTATGGATAAGTTGCTTCTGGATCCTAATCGCATTCGGCCCCATACTAACAATCTTGTCCACCCACTCGTCAACGGCCTGGTCCAAATCCTGATCATCAACCACCTTCTCAACAAGACCCCATTGCTCCGCCGTCTCGGCATCAATGTTTTCCGCCAGATACAAGAACCGCCGCGTACGGCCCCAGCCGATCAGTCCCGGGAGCAGCGCGGCCTCGACAACGGAAGGGATGCCGAGTTTAACCTCGGGCATCCCGAATACGGAGTCGTCGGACGCGATGCGCAGATCGCAGGCGGCCATGATCTCCAGGCCAGCGCCGAGCGAGAAGCCATCTACGCGCGCAATGACGGGGACGGGGAGGTCACGTAGCGCTTGGCACACACGATGTACCTTGTGGATGAAGATCTGCGCCTCCTCGGGCGAATCAAGAGCGTGCATCTCGCTAATGTCGGTGCCTCCGATGAATGCTGCTGGTCTAGGTGGGAATGACGCGCCAGTGAGGACGACGGCGCGCAGGTTCGGATCCGTGGCGAGCGAGGTACAGGCGCCTTTCATCTGGATGAGGAGCTCAGTGTTGACGATGTTGAGCTTCTTGACGTTGTTGACGACGATGGTGCCTATGACGCCGCCGGCGGGGTGGTTCGTCTTGGTGCATGATATGTGTGGTTCGCCGGCTGTGGTGTGCGGTGTCGAGTAAAGGCGACGGCCGGCTGTGTCTTTGAGGGCTGAGGGACTTCGTCCTTGCTCGACTATGGAGTATTGTCGTCTCTGCTCGCTCCTTCGTACTGCTGCCCTTTGAGGCTGGATCACGTGAGATTGGAGGCCATTAGCTGCGGCAACAAGGGTATCTCGCGAACCGCTGCAAACACCATATCCTCGCCGCAGAGCCGCTTGCCCGAGACCGCTAGCAGGCCTGGCGAGCGCTCTGGAAAGAGAGCTGGACATCATGTATAAGCAAGCTCTTCTAGCAGAACGAGATATGGCGTGCTCAAACGGAACACGGCCCTCTTTCGCGAAGCTCACAAATGGGACAATAGTGGGGGAAGGGGCACACCAGAGTCAGGATACGATCCTTTTGAGCTTTGTACATAGCCTCGGGCGAGCGCCTTGCGAGCAGGCCCGCTGCCCGCTTACCTTGCGCTTTATGTGGGGTAGATTGAGGGTTGCAGATGCTGACGATGGGCTGGAACGGGCTGGTGGCACGATGCATCATGTTGCTCGATCACACACGGCTTAAATCCGGGTGGTGGGTAGGAGGCGATGCATATTGTCGCACGCGCCACGTCCGAGTGAGCTGGTATCACGTTGATAGCGACACATTTATTGGATGGACGAGCACTCAAGCAAGAGCGAAGCAAGTGCGCGGCGCGTGCCGAGGAGTGGCTGCTCCCGTGAGTAGTTTAGGCGCTCCGGCCTACCCAGCGCTAGGTGGGGGTAAGCCAGCCGCTGGGTGCGTGCGGTGGTGGAGGATGGGGGGGTGGGGGGGAAGTGCAGTTCACATGTGATGGCTCCATATACGGGACGATGCGGGACTCCCTCGCTTGCACCCTGGATGGATCTCGAAGGAGGGCTAGGATTGGGGCATGTTCAAGCGCCACTCCTGCCCTCTTTTCGCGATGGAGAGGCGCGATCGGGGCTGCGATGGGCGAATGACTGTTGCACCGAGGGGTTGTGCGGCCGCCGATTGAGCCATTTTTTGGCCATGTCCTTGAAACATACGAGCACTGTGGGACCACCACGTGTTCCACGGAGAAGATAGGACTGACGATGCTACATATGATACAGGACAGATCCTCATTCCATCGGTTCGCTTCTACTGGCTGTCGCCGATGCTCGTTGGGTTTCCCTTCTTGTTCGAGCCCACGTTCCCTTCTTGCAGCCTCGGAGGATGACACAGTCTCTTGCCGCACGACGGCGACAATGATAATACATCTTTTCACGGCTAGTAAGGTGATCCATGCCATTTCCATCGGAGATTGTCCTTGGACGCATTTTGGGACTTAGACTGTCTCTTGTGTTATCGTTTGCCCTGCCTTCTACTCCAATCTTTATCTTATTGGCTTTTGCTACGTGAAAAGAGCACTGGGAACAGTCTCGGAAAGTACCACTTGCTGGTAATACCGAAGCCCTTGGGCCACTGGGAGACCGAGGGTACAGCACAGACTAGACTGTGTCCCTTTGGCATTGCCGCTCAAATTTCAGATCATCGTGACTGGTTCACAAATTCAATGTCCTTCAGTTTCAACTCATTATCCTCAATTTTGCCTATCTACTAGTCAGCCATTTCATCTTCCTTCCAGATGGTTCGAAAGCCCAGCATATCGTCATTCGAGGTCCACCATCCAACGAGAGGTCCAGAAACAGAGCTCCGACAAGGGTAGCAAGAACTGCAGGACAATACATGAACCTCATCCGCATCATATACCGAGTTTAAAAACCAAGATGGCTCATATTCCCAGACATTTCCCAGGAAGCTCGTACCTTCTGGCAAGCAAATACAACCGTGCTTCTTACCAGTCTACAGTTAGAACACTTCCATGTCTTTGCTTCCTGCCTTCCTTACATAGACGTTCAAACGTGTGTAGGAATCATGCTCTGGCACTGTGATCACCTCCCAATCACGCACTATATTCCTCACATTCTCATTGTCCGGATCGGTGGTCTATTTTCCACCTTGAAGTCAGCAATCTGTTTCACCTGACGTCGAATTCACGCTCCACTTACGCCACATATAGGTCCTCTCCATCAAGCGTCTTCGTCATCTTCGGCGCCTCCACCTCGGCCACATCATCCGTGGCCGTCCTCGTAAGATCGATCGGTTCAATAATGAGAACAGCCGGCCACTGCAAATCAGCAACGACCTGCTTGACCGGGACATTCGAGGAGATGCTTAGAACTAGGTTGTGGTCATCGATCTCAATGAAACCATCTGGATCTTCTAGTGGTGTAACATCCAGCTGTCGCAACAGCTCCAAGTCCGCAGACCCATACCCAGGATCCTGAACGTACTGCGTGACCTTCCCGCCAGCGCCTTGGGCCTGCTCCACCACTTTGGTGAGGGTCTCCATGAGCGCATGCTGCATACACGAACGTCTCTTCAGATGCTCCGGACAGGCAGGATTCGAATCCTCTTGCACCGACCCTAAAGCGAAGGCAACGATCTTGGTGACCCACGGCATGTTCTCCACTACAAGCAAGCCCTGCTTCAAGGTCTTGCATGCTTCGTTACCTTCCCACTCGGCCTGAGCCTCTCCATACACCTTAGCCAACTCCGAAATTGCAACATCAGTCCTCGGCTTCCGACCATAATTGAACGCAATCGGCACTATAGACTCCATGCCCCGCTCGATCAAATCCGCCAGGCACTGGTAGGGCCAATATTGCAGCGACGTTGGTCGGGAAGTGTAAGTTCGAGGTTTCACAAAGCCTTCCCAGGTCTCGTCACCCCTCCATTCGTACCGGTTACCATCGACGTTGAAGCGCACGGTCGCGTTGGGGAAAATGGACGGCAGGTCGACCCAGCCGCTGCCAGTCGACTTGAAAGCGCGGTACTGGAGTAAGAGAGCGCGGGTGAAGAGGCGTCTGCCCCGAAGTTGTGTAGACAAGAGATCGGTGGGCGTGTCTGTGGGCACTCTGTTTGCTATTACTCGTTGTTGTTCTCGTGGATCCGTGTTATGCGAAGAACATCTAATGTGGCTCTCTTAGGGAAGACGTTGGGGTATGGAGAGGCATTATATAGTGCTCTAGGCATTCGAGGTGTTCAGTTACCCTCGAGTGTTGGTCACTGTTTCTTGGTGTCCTGCACTTTCCCACGCTTCGTCCTGTGACTTAGATCACGTGCGGTATTGCAGGCTGGGCCGCAGCTATCCTCACAATATGCTACTCATGATCACCAAGCTTCAATCCGGACTCGAGTCGACTACAATCCACGTTTTTACATTGTACTCATGGACAAGGCTGCCAAGACGAAATCAGTGCACCGTTGTCTTGCGCTTGCAGCAATCTATGCATGCTTTGCTGTGGCTGTGTTCGTGGACATACATTAACCACGATTCAGCTCATGTCACCTTCGCAGAGAGGATCGCAGACGCCATGGATTCTATATCTCGACTTTGTCTCCCACTACAATCCCACAACAGCAGCCAAGCCCAGGCTTACGCGTCTTAATCCGCATTTCGTCCGGACACTTGCACCGTCAAAAGGCAGCAGTTCCACTGAAGGAACGAGTACGGCTCAACAGCATCGGCCTTCATCACTCCCGTGCGATACTGCATCAACAAAGGCCTCTCGGCGTTTGTACACGACACCGCTATCGCAATGACGAACTTCCAGATAACAATCTACTCCGACACAATCTGTCCCTGGGTCCTCGCTCTCCCCCCAACCCCCTTTTGGGCCCAACAAACGTCCGTCAGGCGCCCCTGCTGACGACCGCTTAGTGCTACATCGGCCTCCGCACCCTCCAGTCCGCAATCTCCACGTTCCAGAAAACCTACCCAGGCGGCAAGTCCGACGCTTTCGAAGTCCGATGGCACGCTTTCTACCTCGCGGCGCCAGAGAACTGCCCCTGGCCCGCCGAGAGCGTGCCGATGCGCCAACGTATCGCGGACAAGAACGGCGAGGTGATGGCCGAGGGAATCAAGACGCGGTTACTGCGCGTCGGGCGGGCGGCCGGGATCGTGTTTGACTTTGAGGGTCGGCTGGGGAGTACGAGGGATGCGCATCGGCTGCTGTGGCGCGTCGGGAAGCGGAGCGGAGGAGAGGCGCAGACGCGCCTTGCCGAATCGCTCTTTGCGAAAGTGTTTGAAGAAAAGGGTGATGTGACGCGTAGAGCGGATTTGGTCGATGCGGCAACGCGAGTGGGTGTCGAGAGAGGGCAGGCGGAGGAGTGGTTGGAGAGTGGTGTTGGTGGGGAGGAGGTTGATGAGGAGGCTAGAGGGGCGAGGGAGAGCGGCGTGAGACATGTGCCTACCTTTGAGGTGAACGGGAGGAGGATTGAGGGCGCGGAGGATGGTGGGGTATTTTATGAGGCGTTTGTTGCGGTCAAAGAGCGGGAGATGAATGTTGTTCCCAGGTGGGTCACTTGAGGTGGCTATTTGGAAGAATGTATCGAGTTACTGAGGATACAGGTTGACGGTGCAGATTCGAGGAATTTTGCTGCCTGTCGAGCCTAGGGTTGCAGCGAGAGGAATGACGAGACTCGAGCAATGATCGGATACCCCCGCCCGACTCACTCCGCACGGTTGTGGCGGGATTCTTACACAAACGTGCAGCACTGGGTTTGTTAGACAAACGCTCGAGTGAGGTTCAATATATCGTCCAGATGCCCCTCCACGACGTCCAGATCTCCATTCTAGCGGCGATTTTCGCACTATATCTTAGAAGACTCGCGTACGAAATAGCGTTTTCGGAAGCTTCCAAACAACTCCACCCACAACTTCATGTCTTGTTCAACAACATAGAGGCCTCTCTTCTCCTGTACACTGGATCCTACAGCTACATCCATATCACGTGGTATGGAATCTGGTAGTTGGACGCATACTTCCTCGTCAACACAGAGGTCTCTATTTCTACCTAGAAAATGCTGTTTCTCCTGGTAGCGCTTGCATTCCGAGAGGCGTTCATAGCTGCCTACAGCGGCTTAGTGCTTTGACCGGACGGTGATATGATGTGTCATGTTCGAAGGCAGCGCTAACCCTTCGCGATCCGAACGCCCCTTGATTGCGTCGAGGGGAGCGTTGAATCAGTCGAAAAGCTCCAGGCGCGTTGTCTCACGAGAAGAAGGATCCATCTGTCCTTCATCTTCCTGCTGTAGGCCTTAGTGTATCCCCGAATGTGGTGTTGCGTTTTCTAAAATCCTCAGGTTTCGGAAGCTGTGCTCAAAATTTCCCTCGGGCGCCTGCCTCTTGCGACACGAAGTCGAGGTATCATGCAGTCGCATATTTGGGGCTTTTGTTGTAATCACCGAACCGCTGAGCGCCCATGTCGAAGGTCAACACGCACATTTCATGCATATTTGCTTCATTGACCTTGGCGCAGCACCAAGCGGAGAGGGCACATCAGCTGCACAATGGTAGCTGGACGAACGGTATGTATCCACGTAAGTGAATGGACTTCGAGGCCGAGTTGTCAGTTGATCAACCGAGGGATGCAATCTCTTTCCTCCCCGTCCCTACACCGCTTGCTAGGAGCTCTAGCCTGCTGGCTTGAATTCTGTGTTTCTTAACGACTTCTACCCACTCATACTCTCCTTGCTCATCGTCAGCGCCTTCAACTAGCTCCTCCTCAAGCAGTGCGAGCATCATGCCGAAATCTCCACCTAGTCTTCCCAAACTGCCCGCACAATAGAGTACTTGAGTCAGCAACGAGTCTCGTGACGAGCGGTCTCGGACATTTGGTAGATATATCCGTAGTGTTTCAAATAGCAGCTCCACAAGGTGCATTGGAAAGGTTGCAAGTGCAGACGGCAGTGGGCGTAGCGCGTCTTCTGTATTCGCCGTGCTGCCAGTCTTTGTTTCTCCCGCCGACACCACAGAGTCTGGTGCCGGTAACGCAGAGGGGAAGATACTCTTATACATCGAAATGATGGAAAAGCTCTGCTCTCGGAAGATTTCAAGATAGCGCTTCAAGTATTTCTCCGTCTGCTGGCCACCCAACCAACGCACCGTTTCAGCATCGGCTCGCTTGCCAGCGTTGCTCGACGGCTTCGCAGTCTCTTGATCGGCGAGCTCTTTGAGCGGATCGAGGGCTTGTAGCATGGAGATCAGGTTTGTTAATCGGCAGACCAGGAATAGTGCACCTAGGCTTCCTTCATTGTTGTTGTTGCCTAAGCTGGACAGTTTCTGGGCACTGGTGACATTCGTATGGGTGGTCTGATCGTCTAGCTCGGGAGCGATGCGGCGCAGATAGCCGATGGTGCGCATAGCGCCTGCAAGTTTGATCCCTTGAGTCTGAAGACTCGTGATCAAGTTTGTGGTCATGCCCTTCATCTCCTGCTCAGCTTGTCCAGAGATGGACGTTACAATATTCAGATTTGGATACAGTGAGTGCAAGCGCTTTATCTGCGCATGGAGCTCCAGTGCAGAAGTGTAGCTTGCATTGGTCGATGTGACTGGACCGGCGGCCTGTGATGAGCCTGCGGAGGCGGATATAGCTGATGATAGCAACGACGGCAGCTCTAGAACGTCCGACACCCGGTCGGCATTCCGTGCGAGCAGCATGGCCTTCTTCCTCCGGTCCAGTACTTCGTTGTCCTTGTCCAAGCTCTTGCCGTACTTCTCGGTGAAGCCCTGTGCGGAGCTCTCGAGCTCAGGAAGCGCATCCTGTAGTTGGCTGGCATGGCCCGAGATCCTTGGTAATATCTCTTTGAGCGATGCGAGGTGGTCAGACGAGGCTATGATGGCTTTGTGAGACCGCTTCGACAGAGCTTGGAGTGAGCGGAAGACGGACGAGGTCGATTGGGAGAGAGACTGCGGCTCGGTGGAGGTGAGCGATTCGAGAGAGAGCGTTGTGAGACGGTTGATGTATCCAGAGGTGACCTGATCATCCGGACGGGGGACTGCCTCCTCGACGTCGAAGTAGGGGGCCAGCACCTCATACAGCGGATCGGCCATGTGGTCGGCGAGTGTTGGTGCTGGTGTTGGTGTTGGTGTTGGTGTTGAATGGGTTTGTTCCTGGTCTTCGATATCCCCCCCGCAAACGCCAAGCTCCATCGCAACGACCGCAGCCCAAGCAATCGCGTCCACCAAACACCTCCCATGCCGCGTCGCGTGAAGTTACAATGTCGTAGTAAAAATGACAGTACCGTCGCGCCATGTCCAAGAGCACCGAGGAGCGCGTCCAGCACGCACTGCAACAGCTGCTCGAGCGCATCGTGCCCACATACCCCGACGAGGACGACGCAACGGCCGATGAGCGATTCGAGGAAGCCTACAACGTAGCCAGCGACATCATAGAGCGGTAGGATATGACATACACTCCGTCGCTATTTTTTCTGGGCTAACGCGACCCAGCTCTGGGGACTCGCCTCTCAGTTCCGACGTCAACCACGCCGCCGACTTGATCAAACGCAAGCGTAAGCCCACCCTCTCAGCCCTGCATGCTGGTCTATTTCTGACACGCCGGACGACAGTGATAAGAGAGAACAACGCGCCCGATAAAGCCCTACGGTTTTCGAACCTCTACTCGAGGTTGCTTACGCAGCCTGTGCTCAACCACAAATGGGCAATGCTGTACTTTCTGTATAAGATGTCCGATACAGATGAAGTGAGAGGATTAGCAGATGCGCGGCCTTCAACGCTGAACCGACAAGCGACATATACGACGGCGATAGACTCAGACGCGCAAGAGATACCGGCGACCAAGCGTATCGACGATCGAGGTTATGTCGTGGATACCCATGCTTTCAACCAGGCCTTTTCCAAGACCGGTCTGCTCCGACTGCCTGCAGCTGAAGAGTCAGACGCCGGTCGGCCTGCACCATTGAAGAAGGCCGAGCGGCGTCTATCGCCTAAGCTTGCCAACGGCGATGCGCGGCACGGTTCGACATCTCCGGCTGCTACGCCTGTGGCAGAGGAACCAGAGCCAGAACTGTTCAGAGACTATCCACCGATGTTTCCGTCTGAGCTTGCATTACTTCGTGATGTACCTTTCATTCTCCAGGGGCTTTCTTCTACCAACTTTGAATTCTGCTCAAATTCCGTTCTCAAGCTTCCTGCCTCATTACCAGTCCCGTTGGTCAGTCTTCTTCATACTTTAGCCGAGCCTTCACTACTTTACAGGAATCTTGCGGAGTTTGTTGAGTCTTCGGAAGGCGGACTGGTAGGGCAGAGTTTTCGATCAGCCCTCAGCATAGAGCTGAGGTCATATCTCGGCTTGGTAGCCACACTTGAAGGTCAGATACGACGGGCTTTGGCCCAACTAGAAGAATCTTTTCCCCGTCAAGGCTTGGGGAAAGCTGGTGTTACACTCAAGCGATGTGTGATATGGACACGAGAAGCCACGATGGGACTACGATTAATGAGCCTAATGGTAGAGGAATCCAAGGGCAAAAAAGGTGGCGAACTGATCTCATTAATACACTCCTTCTCTACAACGTATGGCGACCCGTTCATTACGACATTTACGGAGCGCCTTCTATCACATATCACACGGCCGTTCTATGCCATGCTTCGATCTTGGATATACGACGGCGAGCTGTCAGATCCTTACCTCGAATACTTCGTCACAGAAAACAGCGACGACCAATTGGACAGTAGCGGCGACAACAAGACTGGCGCAACATCCGTCTGGGAAGACAAGTACAGACTGACAGACCGTATGATCCCTACAATCATCACCGAAGATTTTGCCAACAAAGTCTTCCTCATCGGCAAAACGCTGAACTTCATCCGCACTGGCTGTGGCGATAGCACCTGGGTGGAGCAATACTCGAAAGCAACCTCGCGCGAGCTCCGCTACGGCGACACAGCAGCCCTAGAACGCTCCATCGACGAAGCCTACCGTACCACTATGGCGCGCCTTATTTCTCTCCTGTCTACCAAATTCCACCTCTTCACGCACCTTCGCGCGCTGAAATCATACCTCCTTCTCGGCGCCGGCGACTTCATTGCCATCCTCAT
>Ga0073774_1000003_pt1 | contig 34966 bp, 33 predicted proteins | sample InSIn5gowninarea_FD_77487 | JGI IMG/M metagenome (GOLD analysis project Ga0073774, IMG submission 77487) | Clean room microbial communities from NASA Spacecraft Assembly Facility at Jet Propulsion Laboratory, Pasadena, California, USA -... ... | reverse complement strand
CTACATCCCGTACCACTACCACTGTTACCACCACTGGAACAACGACATCCGTAACCACCAGCACCACAAAGTCAACGCCTACATCGTCTTCCACAACATCTATGTCTACGTCCTCTTCCACAAAAAGCTCTTCATCTACCACTACAAGCTCTTCGCCGACTACAACAAGCACTATTACATCAATTACAACCACCACGTCAAGTTCAACAACCACAAGCACTACGACAACTACCGTAAGCTAACTACTCTACCCATTACATATTCAGAAACTAATCCCTGTTTCAGGCCAGCCACTGCAGTGTCCCAGCAGGACCGCAATTCTCAATCGTCGCCTCCGGCGTAAATGCGCAGGTCCCAGACGGCACCTCCTTAACACAAGTCGATTTCGACAACAACAACGACGCAGCCGTCTTCACCAACGGCGGTAGCCTATACACCATCGACCCCACCACCGGTTACCTCTACAGCGTCGACTCCTGCCGTGTCGCATACGGCCTCACCTCTCCCGGCCAAGGTTTCTTTGAATTCATGAACGAAGCTACTGTAAAACCGTATGGCGGTGTCATTTGCCAGTGCAACATCTCCGACCTTTCGGCCGAAGGAACGGTGGTGCAGAACTCACTTAATTGCGTGTGCGGTGGGGATGATCTGTTCTTTATTAACTTGTACAATGGCGCGTACTATCTGGCTCAGAGTGATGATCGACGAGATGTTTACCCGAGAGCTGTTTATGTTTAAGTAGGGGAGGTTTGAGACTGATACCTAGGATTACAGCTAGCTGGCTAGAGGCACTCTATCAATATCAATATAATTACTCGCCTAGACAACCCTATCCCCTCGACATCCACCAAGTAGGTACGTATTTCTGCGTAGCTTCAGCACTATTGCATACATAAATATAATCTGTAATCTACTTACGTGTATAATAGCTTGCGTAGCCTACTATAGCTCTAGTACGTCCTACATCATCATCTTATACCTACGTACGTATCTAATACCTCGCCCTCTTATATACTCTCCCTCTCTTCACTACCACAAATACGCACACACACACATATATAAATACCTTTCTATGTATAGCGGAAGCTTCTACACACGTACATTATGTGCGTTCCTTTCTTACTCCACCTAGCCTATACCGTAACACAACTTTTCGTAACCTTTTACAGTATAGTACATCCTTAGATACGTATAGTACAGTACGCAATCAACTGGTTGTGCGTATATTACCATATAGTTTAGTCGCTGTAAGATACTTAGATACTTATTACCATATATATGTATGTATGTTAAATGTCCGAAGCAGTAGGTACAGTAGGTACAGAGCATGAGATACGAAGTATAGGTACGTACGCAGGTACGAAGATACTTACGCACGTACTGTATATGATGCTCGGATCGAATAGTCCAGTGGACCGTGGGACAGAGAATACGTAGTTCTCTTCTTCTGGTTTGGACATATACAGTACGCATGTGTGAGTGAGATACATTACGGAGGTTGGGTTTCACATTTCTACGTAGTAGGGACGTTTTTAATGGGGTGGTATGTGGTTTTGTAGCTACGTATGTACGTGAACTACGTACGTAATGTACATACTGTATATAGCCTGGTCTTGATGGGAGGGAGGTATAGATACGAATTACATAATATATGTTATCGTATCCTACATGTTGGGAGATGATATATCCATATGGAGCTTTTCTATGTGCGATGTCTGTAGGATGACTACGTATATATGTATGTATTTAAGTCAAAGGAAGGGTGCGTACATGGGTATTGTTAGTATATACACAGAGCGCCTTGAGTCTTGAAGTGTAGATGTTTCGGATCGTAGTTCCTGGTAGAAATGGTATACGGTTTCTGGATGGCATGTTTGTTTAGAGATGGACCTGTAAAGTTCATTTTGCTTTAGAAGGGTGGTGGCTTGACGTGTTTGACTTGGGGAGGAATTGTGCTGAGTATCCTGATCATGAGATGATAGCATGAGATAGAAGGGGGGAACGAAAGGGAGGAAAGAAAGGAAAAGCTAGTGATAATCAGTGTCTTTTGTCAATTGCTTATCACAATAGAGAAGGAAGAGGCGCTCGTGCATTTTGTAATTTTTGGCGCCAGCTGATGATATTGGGTTGTTAGAAGTGGGCTCGTGGTCTTTTTCTGCCTCAAAACACCATCGCACGGTTGAGTGCACCTGCTACGAACATAGTAGTATGCTCAGGGTTGAGTTAGTGTTTGACGGCTAGTGTAGGGATATTTGTAGAGAGGACGGAGAGATATTGGTTCAATGGAAGGGGTTGTGAGCAAAAGACATGGTATCAATTAGTGGTCGACAACCGCATGGTCGATTCCTTGAGGGACGAAGGGCAATCAGTTCCTATCAGGTTTTGATCTCTTGCTACCAATATCGCGAACAATCCTCGCCGAAACGTTTATTTGTGTTCCATCCATAGGTACTTGCTGGCCAGTCACAGAAGTCTGCTCAATGCTGAAAAGAGACCCAGGATGATTGAAACAATGGCAACAGCATAACTTCCAGCAGACCACCCGGTATCGATATCGTGCGTTGCTAGCGCTGTCACGACTGTGGCACAAATACTGAAGCCTATACCTGCCGCAAGGAGTGCTGTGATATATTTCCAATCCCAGCCCAGGACCAAGTAAATGGCCTTGATCGATTGTCCATCCATCATAGCGTCGTAGTACGTCAGAGTTTGAAGCCTTCTGTAATCTCGAATTAGCTATTGATCGTACTTTGCTCATTCGCAGGGGGTTACCTGTAGGTATGTATAAAGCGGGCTTGATGTAGCTCAGACTTTGGCATCGGGATTTTCATGGTCCAGTAAAACCGTAAAAGCGCTGGGCCTCTACGAACTTTGTGGGCACGGCATGTGACGCGATGCATTTCCATTTTGGTACACACTCGGTCTCCCTGCTCGTCTTGTACTGTATTAGGACACTCCTCGTGGTTATCATAATCCAGGGTGCCATCAATCGGTATACCACATTCGGGGCGTCCGTGATCTTTAACAAGTCTGTTTAAACGTCCAAGCTCTTCATCCATGTATGTTAGAATTTCGTGACATTGGATTGGAAATACCAGAACGAAGACCTTATCCTTTTCGATGAACTGGAATTCGATCTTGGGACAAATAAGTATTACTAGTAGAAGCAAGGTCATGAATGCTTACTTCCACTTCCTGAACATCCACAATCGAGTACATTGAATAGCGTTTCCACCATGCGCGATGCCGGAGAACGTCACGTAGATCAAAGGTTTTCGCATCGTCTTTGATTTCGATGTCTCTGGCTCGGATCAAGCCGTGTTCTTCGAAACATACCCAAAGGCAGGAAGTTGCACTAGCTGCCCGCTCCTTGTTACAGTAGTCCGATATCATGGATGGTTTTCCATACTCGGAAAAAGTTTTGAGCGGGATATTCTCTTCCTGAGCTTCAGGATCAGGATCCATGAATTTGACTGATGTAAGTGAGAAATGTTAGTTGAGTCAAGCGAGTGAGCCTGGTAAGCAATGTGGCGTGGATCCAATATATAGAGGCGAATGCTAGATGGTTCATTTTTGAGGCTGAATTCAGCCTTGCTGTAAGTCCACTTGGACACGTGCATATTCCAATGCAGGGATTACCAAGCGCCCAGCCAGTAATCGTCAATTCAGCCTCAGGCTGAGCGAAATCAGTCCGTGGACTTGGATCTCAATTTGTGGGGTCATATTGAATCCCCATAGGTCCGCTGTGCTGGTGTGACGCTCCAACTCAATTCTGCCAGTGATGGAGCACACCAAGTCTGAGGACTGGTTTCAATCGGCTTGAGCGTTTGGCAAGCTCCGAAGCTGTCTGCCTAGCTGCATATCCACTTTGTGAGTATTTCGATTCAAGTGGCTGGTCAAAGCCTCCAAAAACAGAACGTTGTTCTTATGGAGGCAAAAACTGTACAGTGAGTCGGTCAGCCTTCGCTCAGGGTTGAGTGACCTGCTCAGACAGCAACAAGCAAGCCGCAGGGCGATGTACGTATTGTCACGCCTTAGATTGTGGCTGAGTTATTTCTCATGACATAGTATGCTTCACTCAATAGATAAACCAATGAATCATGGAGATAGTGAAGGCTTAGACCTCGTGAGGGGTCTCCATAAGTTCCCACTTCTAAAGCTCGAAGACGCTGTCATATTCAATGAAACCTGCATTTAAAATGCGGAGTGTCAGTCCGCTACATCCCAGTGACCAATTCATCCAAAAACATCATGGACCTGCACTACCACCGCGCATATGAATCCTCCAGTTGCATTGCTGCTGTGAGTCTGATACCCGTGAGATCGTAATGCTACCAGCGTCAAAGCCAAATCAAAAATTTCCGGCTACAAAAGAAAGATGAGGACCATTGAAAATAGTGTATTGGTAGTCGCGAAAAATGCGAGATATACTGTAGGCGTGTTTGATCATGACAATGTCCAGGTACATGTAATCCCCTGGGTGGGCCCCAGAATTTGTGCAGGCTACTCGCCGCGACGAGTGAATGAACATAATCGTCTTATCAGGAGAAGTGGTCCCAGCCGACCACGTTGGATTGCGATGATGGCGTTTGTGGTGCATCTAGGGAAGTCGAAGCATCCTCGAAGGAGGTTAGATAATCCTCGGCTGTAGCAAGAGTGTACTGAGCTTCGAAGCCAGCATGCGATTGCAGGTTAAAGTATGTATGATTTGTGACAGGAACAGCCGGAGTGTCTGTCGGAGAAATCGACCAGCAGCCAGCAGCTATGTCTACCCTCGCTTGGCCAAGAGAAGCGACGGCCTGCTGCTGATCCATTTCGGTTATGAAACTAAGCTCGTTAATGTCTCTTGCAAGATTGGGCATTCCATATGAACTTGCTAACGTAGCTATCTCCACCAAGTTAGCTTTGTTGTAGCAGCTGATATCTTTGCAATAAGGTAGGATAGTTTTTGCGATCATCTCGCGGCCACCCTGAACAGCATGCTGTAATGCCGACAATGGCAAAGGCAAAAATTGATTCTGCCTCAGTATGAACTCAACCAACACTCGGCTATTACTCCGTGCCGCGATATCCAGGACCGTACGGCCTGCAATGTCGTTTGTGAAATAGTTAGCATTCTGTTGCAACAAGAATTCGAACATGCTTTGGTCGCCTCTCATGGCGGAAATGGCTAATAAAGAAAGTCCAAAGACATCTTGTCCAGCACATTGTATTGCGCTCGCATCGAATTTTGCAAGCTCTCGTAGAGAATTGATGTCGCCAGAATTGACGATATGGTGTAATAACGTGCGCCGGAGAATGTCGACCTCCATGACGGCATCATCGGCATCCTCGAACATCTGAAGAGCCAGTCGTCGATCATTCCGGATGTAAGCCATGATCAAAGCAGGGAATGCATGGAAGTTTTCACGAGGGTTCACTTGTGCGTTATGAAGGAAAAACCTTGTATAGTCGCAGTCCTCAGGGGGCATGCTTTTGACAGTTGCCGTGAAGATTTCTCGGACATCTTTCTCCGCATTCTTGTACGCCTGAATTGATGGATTGGAAATGCCTGTCGGCTGCATACTCATCAGATCAGTGGCCGGACTAAGGTCTTCGCATAGATGCTCGGCATCAGAATAAAACTGTCTCTTTTGATGGTCCTTGTACGACGAATTTCTTGCAACTGTATCCCTATAATTGTGTTTCCTAGTGTGCATAGTATACAGGTTGTTTGACGCTTCATACGCTGCCAGGGAGATCTTCGCCTTGACGAATTGATAACCTGTGCAAAACCACGCCTGTGCGAGTAGATGAGAATCAATGGCCGAGGTATGACTGTCAAAGCTACGCATAACGCCATCGAGAACGCATTTGACTGCTTTGCTCGTAGTGTGTTGCACCGACGAACTCTCGAAGGTGGTTTCCACTTCTTGTATATACTGCAAGTACCAAAGCAGAATTTTGTACGTTCCTAGGTCATCTCCAAGACATTTGAGGATCTTCTGACCATATATCTCGGCTTGATGTTTGCTTGGTGGACAATTTGACGATCTTGAGGCCGCCTGAAGAATGTCGTTGGAGCTGTGGGGGTGAGTATCGAGAAGCAAAGGTTCGTTCAGTTGGCTTGTAGCGCCTCGATGCTTCGTTCGGTTCGTTCTGTGCTCAGTCCCATTATTTAACGAATGATAATTGCCTTCGTCCCCTGTCTCAGCTTGCTGTATAAGCTTGGTTGCACTCGATTTTGCTTCGCTGCATGGACGGTCCAGTTCGATGCAGCGCTCACACTTTTGTCTTCTACCCTCCCAATCACGGTATTCAGGTGTGCATTTCTTTTTGTCACGTCGACATTTCTCACACATGATTTGATTCTTCTTTCGTTTCGCCGGAGGAGATGGCGAATCGCCATAATTGTCAACCATGATCCACGACCAACGGCGTATGACAAAGCCGCTGACATGAGCCTGTGACAATAATTTGCGTTGGAGCAGAAGAGATGGCACTGGTAGCGCGTTTTAATGGCCTACCGATCCCTGCCATATTGTTGCACATTGTGATTCCTGGAAGCATAATGTCACCTCTCCTACGGCAGTACATCACTGGGGACGCCATAACCGTAGTGGTCGACTTCAGCAACCACTGGTAGCGCTCATTATTGACAGTGGTGAACAGAAAACCAATCTCCAGTCAAGAAACACAAGAAAGTGAAGCAATCGCAAAGCAATCGGAAGGCAATCGCAAGGCAATCGCAACCAAAACAGTTAGTCGATCGGGATCGGGATGGTTGATTCGGGATTATTTCTTGCGATCGCAAGGTTTGTACCAGGATCCCCTGTCACTAATGATAGGCAACCAATCAGAATAGTTTCTGTTGAATATGTGGATATCTCCATGTAGTACCATGATCCACGAACAGAAATTAACTAACCTTCAAGTCTATTGTTTGCGAACCGACAACAAGCACGCGTGGCAAGATATGGCGTAGTATGTGCGTCTCGCGGAGCTGAAACATACGGCATACGTCTTGGGTAGTACGCATCAGGAATGGCCCTTCATGTTGGTTCTCAAATCGACCAGGCAAAACTGAATATGATGCTGAAAATCCGAAGCTGTCACCCTACGCCCCGAAGTGAGGTGTCAATCGGCTGTCTTTGCGTCGCTTCGACAGGATCTGAATGCCCTCATCGGATAGTCTGTAGTGTCCACATGTCATTGTCCGACTTGAAATACCGCGTTTGTATAAGTAGACGAACTTGCAGTCAGTAAATGACTTTATGTTCGTACACATCAGTCATCAGATTTGCGTTTACCAGGAATACTGTTATGTACCCATAGATCACAGATCGAAGTGCCCAAATGAGAAATGCAACCCAGAAAGCACTGGGCTGCGGAAAGTCCAACACTGCCGCCCGAACCAACCCTAAACCGACACCCCCGCCCATATGCGGGATCCACCATAACAAGCCACAGATCAACAACATCACGGCACAGCTTCGGGAAGGAGGAGGTTCATGAGTGTATTGATATCCTGGAGCGGACGATTGAATCCTCAAGCGTCAGGTCTTTCAGTTTTGCTTGCGTCATTGTGTCTTTCCTGAATTGCAAAGTAGGAGATCTGCACAAGCATGAAATTTCCGCAATGTTGTTACGAGTTTTCTCTGAAGACATGGGCCTCGAGCAGTTGCCGACGGAAGAGGAACTGACATGCGAGTGGTTGAAGGAGTGTCGGGAACTAGTAGTGGAGGATGGGAGAGGGTATGTTGACTTTGCCAATAACAACATGCGCCACTTTTTGCATCACTTCGGTATGGAGGCTGTTGATACAACACATAAGACAATCGCAACTGCCTGTCTTAAGCAGATTGAAGTCAATCACATCCCGGTAGTACGGAGAAGACCAAATTCAACCATGACGGCTGAACCTGACCCCGAATTAGCCACAACCTCTCGATACGCCATTTTAAACTGGGAAGAACACTACCGAGAGGCAGAAAAGAGCAGTCCGGCTGTGGCGGCCCGCTTGCATCGGCTGTTGCAGCGAGATTTTCAGCCCGCACCTCAACCCGCACCTCACTTCAGCCCAGCCTCCGCAAGTCATGACCCTATCTCGTGTGATCTAAGGTTCAGTATCACAAATCTGGACATGATAAAGGACGCCATCACTTTCTGCAGGAACCACAAATTCGTCATATTAGGTCGAGCGTATGAGATGACTTGTGCTGGTATGATGAAGCGTGAGCCGAGCTCTTCTATGTTGAGGCGGAAAAGAAGCTGCGCAACTCGTGACGCGAGTGATGTAGACATCAGAGTCAAATTTGCTAGATTGGATTTGTTCACAACAAGCCGCTCTGTTATTGCTGCACGACAAAGTCAGGACTCCACAGGTGAAGCAGATACTGCGTGTGAAACCCGCACGAGTCGAGTCTCTCGCACGCCTTCAAGAGATAGCCTTCAAGACTGGGAAATAGTGACTTTGAACTGAATGAGAGGCGTCGGTCAGATATGTAAACAAAGTAAAACAGGAACGGTAGTCGAAGCCTCCCACTAAGAGTCTTGTCCAATAATTGAGCAGCTGCGGCAATGAATACGTTTTGATGCCTATAGTCTTACATATGCACCCACCGCCGTGTTCGAGACAAAATAGGTGTATGTTGAATTGTGGTACCATACCAGTATGCAGCTCATCTCTTAACGTCGTAGGTCAGTATGTTAGCCGACACATTTTGGGTGTTCTTGATAAACGAAGTAATGGCTCATTTGCACCACTAACCTCCTTTGCGTCGGATAGATGTGTTCATCAGGTTAGCTTGCATTGGTGGTCCAGATTGAAAGACTGCCCTTGCATCTGTGACGGGACTCGACTAGTGCGAAAACATCATGGTTTCGACTTGCGATTGATCGCCGAAGGTCCAACTCGCCATACCGTCTATGTCAGATAATTCGACAGATGATCATACGTAGCGATGGAGAACAGTAGCTTCCGATTGGAAATAGATATGCTCGTGATCGGTTGCAATCGATCGGATCGGGGTCGCATGGTCCGAGGTTTCGTCGACGGAGATGAGACTCCTATAAGTAGAAAGTTGATTCGCAAAGCGAGTTGAAGATGCTGACTCCAGCGTCCCCAGAAAGACCATTTATCTCAATACCTTTCGATCACGAACATGAGCAACATCGGACGGTCATGTCCCGCACTCAAAAACGGTTCAAATGGTAGGCCATAGTTTTCGCTCACTGACCAAACATGGTACGTATTGATGATTCTTAGCTCAAGCACAGCAACATACAGTTGTGTCAGCGCGAGCCGCCAATTCGAGCAGCACAAATAGCTTTCATCCACAGACTATCAGCATAATGGCCAGCCTCAGAGACTTGTCTGAGTACATGGCTTCCACACAGTTGACCCCTACCATGATTCCCAATATTCGAGGAGACCTAGCAGGTATAGGCACCCAGTTCCAGTGAGCAAAAGAAATGAACTAGACGTCAGACGACGGAGGCAGTCAGCGACTATCACGTTGGGATGCTTGACGAAACAAGAAACGCTTGTCGATCTTGCATGTCAAGTTGTTGAGGAAGTGATTGAAAGAGAGGACAAGGTGGCTTTAGCAAGAGTGATTCGAAAATGGGGTTGGAGAAGCTCAGAAGTTGGAAGGTGCAAACCTCATAACCAGTGCTTACGAGGCTGTATGTCAGCCTTGGTGCTGTTTTGCTCTCTTAAACTTGGCTGATACGGAGCAATCCGTGTACTAGTAGTTGAATCGTTTTCATCGTTTCCAGTGCGGATATACCAGTCCTCTACAGCAACATGATGCCCGTATCCGCAGTAGTTGACCCTATTTCCCTTCACTCCTCGGCTTCCGCACCATGCAAAACAAATCCACTCCCTCTCCGCTCCCGTCCTCAGCCTCACATCTCATCTTCTTCCTCACCTCAAATCCCAACTTCTCGTAAATCGCAACATTAGGTTTCCAGCACGAACTCTCCAAGTAGCATTTCCTCCCCTCCTCATCCGCTTTCTCCATCACAACCTCAAATAACTTCCTCCCCACCCCCTTTCCCCGGTACTCCTCGTCAACAACAACAATATTAACAAAATAATATCCCTTCTCATCCATCCACAACTCTTTCTGACATGCACTCTGCTGCCGTTTCCATTCCCAATACCTATCCCTCCGCAATCCACCCCAACCCCGAAACCACAACACATTAACCCCCTGCTCAACCCACAACCTCCAATCATTCGCCCAATCACCCCAGCTCTGCCTCATCGCATCCGGCGTAGTCCACATTGACACTCCCACAACTTTCCCCTCGTCCCCAGACGCACTTGCATCGTCGGACACATCCCGCGCAACATAAAACAACGCGTACGAACTGCGAATTCCCCAGTCACATTTCACGCGTAAGGAAGCAAAGTTACGAGTTCGATCGAAACCGCCGGAAGTCGATGGGGAAGTCTTGTCGAAGACCCAGTTGTTGTAGGGGTCTGCGTCGAAAGCGTCTTGGATGCAGCGGACTGCGGCGGGGATGTCCGCTGGTGTTATAGGCTCGATGAGGATGGGCATGGTGAGGCCGGAAGAAAGTGTGCAGCAACCGTGCTTGTAGAGCTGACAGCTTTTCTCTCTTTGGACTTCTTGGGTAAAACTATACGATCGCAGTCGGGTATTCTATGTCTTCAGAGTGAGTCCACTGGCCAATCTTGTTGTTCAGAGAGTGTTGCAGCACATCCTAATCCAAGTAATTTGTCAACGAAGGCTGGTTCTGAAGTTTTGCAACGTGGCACGGAATTATAACGTGATTCGTGATCGAGTGAAGCACAGAACCTCTTGCGTGGCAGCCTCAGATGAGGTAGAAATCTTTCTTTGCAGGTCACAACTTGAAAGACAGCAAGAGCGGGCTTATAGTTGTTAAGCGCAGAAAGCCGTGCCTTCCTCGGGGTTTGGCGACTACTACGGTCTACCATAGCTCGTGTGCCGCTGCACACGGTACGACAACCACGTTCAGATACTGCATCTCACAGACCATAGAAGCACATTTACGATGTCCTTAACTCACGAATGCAGAGATATCGAATCAGGTCAGAAGTGCGAAACGCAGCAGAAGAACAAATGTTTTCTTTAATGGTCAAAGTCCAGTGCAAAGAGCATGTGTCCCACCAGGAACGATCATAATCTAGTTGTTCGGTGTCAGAACACCTCTGAACCGAATCTCACCTTTTTCCATCTTCTCCAATGCTTCATTCGCTTCTTCGAGCTTGAACCTCTCTACCATACACTTCACACCATGGACCTTTGAGAACGAAATCGTATCCTCACAATCACCAGCGTGGCCAGAAGGCCAGGCTGCAATGCTCAAACCCTTTTGGATCATGGAGTTGGTATCGATTTCCACAGGTCCATCCGTGGCCGCCAGTACAATGAGCTTGCCGAGTGGACCAAGTCCACCGATGAGTTGCGGGATGAGCTTTCTGTTAGGTGCTGTAAGAATGATACAAGCTGCTCCACCCAGGTCTTGGAGTTGCTTGCCGACATCGCCTTTGGAGCCGTCAATGTAGTCGTGAGCGCCGAGTTTGGTAGCAAAGTCTTTCTTGGCGTCGGAGGAGGAAATCGCGACAGTTCGATAACCGGATTTTGAGGCAAACTGAAGAGCGAGATGCCCCAGACCACCGAGCCCTGTTGTAGAGAATTAGCCAGTGTACCAGGATGCGAAGAATGTCCCCAGCACGCCATGTTCGCACGTGGAATTGGATCAGGCTCACCTTGCACAGCAACAGTTTCGCCGGGGAAAATTTTCTGCTGCCTTAAGGAATTGAAAACCGTAACACCCGCGCATAACAACGGCGAAGCTTCGACTGGATCAACATCTGTAGGAATGCTGACAACAGCTTCAGTCCGGAGCGTGACATATTGACCATAGCCACCGTCCCGCGTTACCCCGTTTATCTGCTCGTTAACACACATCTGGTTGAGCGCTCGTTGACAAGGCTTGCAGGTTCCTAGCACCAATCAGTTAGTCTCAATACTTCCTATTGCATGTGAACGTCTTGGGTTACCGTCATGTCCACCGTGCCACGGGGCGCCAACGCGATCGCCCTCCTTCCATCGTTTCTCAGAGGATGGAATGGCAGCGACTTCACCAATAACTTCGTGACCGGGGATGATGGGGAAGCTGTTGCCGAAAGCTCCAACGCGGACCGCCGAGTCCGAATGGCATACACCACAAGCCAAGACTTTTACCAGAATCTTAGATGTGTCAGTTTTATAACCCAAATTGATATTGTTAATGAGTCATCATCAGGATGCCGCACCTGTCCATCTTCTGGTAACTTCAAGTCACGATCTTCGAAGACTAGCGGCTTTCCCTTCTCGTTGAAAACGCCGACTTTGTAGGTTTTGGGTAGGTTTGCAGGCATGGTGGATTGGGTAAGACAATTAATCGGGTTAGTGCTCTTTGGATAAACAACTACTAGAAGTGCTACTGATACTGTTCTGGAATATCCCAGTACTCTTATAGTATCCTGAAGAACAGATATTTTACTAAGATTTCAGGATCCAGGATCCAGGATGAGGTCAATATCCAACATATGACGACTAAACGTCACGCATTTGTGCAGGATATGCATATAGCTAGTCTTACAAATACGACGCTTTGCTCAACGCCCAAGCTACATATTGCTGAATTCGGGGTTTGTGTGGCCTGAAAAGGCAAAGACCGGAGAAGTTAAATCCGACATGCCTCTTGAGGACAAGCGTGAGGACCTGATGGACATCGTATATTCGTATTGTGTACCTAAAATACAAGGATAGAAAGACTCGGGACTTCTGGCTGCTTGGCCTCCCTCAATTTTCTGGATATTCGTGGGTTAGCAGCTCAGAAGATTGGCTGGAGGGACCAAACCAAAGGAGGAGAAAGACGTGACCAATGATAGAAAGATCTTGGAACTTGCCTGATGTCATGTTGCGCCCCCACACTCCCTCATAAATTTATACGAGTGATCGACTTGCTGTTTTATCAGGCCGGCTATTGCGTTGAGCGTGACTGATAATGCTTCTTAATTCATTACTCTATGCTCGCAATATGCAGCTTACATAAACAAGTGAAAGGGATATTGGAGTGATTAGGGAAACGCAGCGACCTCCTCGGACAGCGTTGACGGGTTGACTAAGCACCCTTGTCCCAGTGCATGCACTCAGGTGGTGAACATGAGATGGGATGAAACTTGACAGCCCGACTCTGGTGTTCGACTGCATAAGTTGCTGAACAATGCTGAGACTGGTTTGTCACCCACAGTCTCTGCGTTATACGGCTGATGATGCGGCAACAAAGGAATGGACGTGGAACGCGTAACACCTATCGAGCAAGCCCACAATATTGTACCGTAGTCTGTAGTAATTCGCGCTTCATCATATCCATATACTGAACTTGCCATTAAGTTATAGTACTGTAGACTTGTCGCTCCACTCAATGGATATTACCGGTAAGTTTAGGATCAATCAAACTTCTAGATGGTCTCAATCAATTCAAGGACTGTTGATCTGCTTGTCTAAGTCTTCCGTTGAGGCCTGGCAACGCTTTGGGACAATCCACACTGAGACAAAAATTCCAATGCCGCTACACCCAGCCGATGTATTGATCAGTAGAGAGTGGATGTTAGGCCGTCGAGCTTCTTCCAGGAACAGTCCGTGGTGTAGTCGCACTCTTCTCGACTCATTTCAACAAAGTGAAACGTGCTCCTGGAGATTCTGTAGGAGGTTGGGTTGTGCTTATAGTGTCTACAAGACCTGTCACATGATTCAACCCCTGCTTAGTGTTGAGGTGCGTGTCCAGGTTCGATTAGGGCTTAAAGCCAATCAAGTGCATGAACAGGGTTGGAGCTTGTGCAGATCAAACAAGCTTCGTTTCAGATCATTCCTTTTTGGACTCCTCCTTTGGACGATGCATTGCTAAACACGGACCGCTCCTTCTCTGCGTTCTCCCTTTCAGTCGCGTCTCCATCCAGGCCCGTGAAGATGATATTGCTCCGAGCCACTCTCGGCAATTGGACTCGCTCTCTTGATGAAACAAAGCTACTGCTCTCCAAAGCAGGGTAAGGGTGGACCGCCAGGCTGCTTTCCCATCTTCTATCGTTTCTTCAGTCGTACTGTACATCCTGTGTCCTTTTGCAATTGCTCTTATCGTGTTCGCAGGCCGGCTCGAGATATCGTAGGCCTTTGACCAGGCCATAAACGTGCATGGTCACGGATTAATCACACAGCCTGCATTAACAGCTCGTTAACATCGACTTCACGTATTGCGGCTACCGAATAAGCCAACGAACCAACCCATCCAAGAAGATCGATTCGAGCGATTGCGCAGGACAAAACGTTGTACTTGTACGCGTAAATGGTGATAGGAGCACAGGCGTGGTGAAACAAAAGATTGTGGCCAGTTCAACTTGCCATTGTTGAGGGAACACATCGCATCGCGACTGCACCAGGAAAATCCTTGTCGAAACAGCCATAAAATCACTTCGGAGGAACACGATCCTTGAGTGACGGGCACACTCGATTCCAGCCTTTCCTGTTCATTCTGCAGACGCGACATGCGATAATCTCCAACTTCCTTACTACAGCATTACTCAACACCAACATATTCAGCGTACCTATACACGCCACACAAGATGTACCTCTTATTCCTGGTTTGGGCTTACTTCGCTCTGCTTAGCAGTGCTGGCATCACCCTTTCCAATTTCCAAGCCATTGTCGATTTTTCCAACGCGTGCACATCAGCTTACAACACCCCAATCCAGAACTGTGACGGTAACCTGTTTGCCCCCTTCAACAATCACGTCGCATGCAGTAGCAACTGCTACAATGAACTCAATTCGCTTGTCAGCACCATCCAGTCCGCCTGTCAAACTGCTGGAGTAATACCAAACACCGTCATGGCTCATGCTTTCCAAGGCGATTTGGCTCAATGGATGTGTGGTCAAGGAACTTATGCCAGCGTGTCTGCGACTGTTTCCAGTGGTACCGCAACAAATGCGAAAGCTACCACCGCCACCTCATCCAGAACTGCGACTTCCGCTCTTTCCTCCTCCAGTGCCACAACGAGTTCCTCAACTTCAACTTCTGCTTCTACAAGCTCATCTTGGTCTTCCACGACAAGCTCGTCCTCTTCCTCGTCCTCAGAAACAAGCTCGTCTTCCACTTCTACAACCACCTCGACCACATCGATAACATCCACGATCTCGTCAACTTCGTCCTCGATCACTGCAGTGGTTCGGTCCTCAAGCTCGTCCAAACCACGACCAACCATGAGTATTGGCGATTCAACTCCCTTCGACCAGACAGTGCCTATTAAGAATGGCAGTCCTACAAGAAAGAATGTATCGCTGTTGCTCATGATCCTTCCTCCCGTTGTTGGTGGTCTCCTGGTTGTTGGTATTGGTAGCTGCATGTATTAGATGTACAAAAGAGGAAGAAGACAAAAACAAGCCACCAGAAACAACCACGAAAGTAATAACACGAACAGCTTCGAGCTGGATGGATCATTGAGCAAGAGTTTGGACGAGGAGAGTCAAAACAGTCATGACACTGGGAGACTATCAGCCACATATGGTGAGCACGTTATGACTCCAGAAAGAGCTCAACAGCACGGTCGTACTAGTCCTCTGAGGAAAAGCCGGTGGCATTCATCAAACCGACCATAGGGAGGTTGTTCTCTTACTCGCCAGACCGGCTCCACAACTTCCGGTCTCAGAAGAAGTCTCACGATGTGGCCCGGTTCTCTCAGTCGAGTGTCGGAAATTGAAAACAGAAGCACCCTCTCGTTGTTCGATCGTTTTAGCTTGCGCAAGGGACCACGCATCGCGCTCAAGCCCGGTATCTCGTTGATGAGCCTATTCCGCGTTCCGAAGTTTTATCAGTCAACATTAACTCTCAAATTCATCAACGAGGAGAAGCTCCAAGATGCCAAAATTCTAGCCACCCCAACCGATAAAGACCTTGATGAGCTCTTTGGCAAGATTCGAGATCCTGCTCGATCTATCGAAAGTGATACACCTGCGAATTTGTTCTCCTTGTTTGGTATCGATGCAGCATCCTGGAAGACTTCCTCGGCTCCGCCTGTTCGTGAAGACGCAAATGGAATCGCAGCTGGCTCGGAAATTTCCAACTTGTCCGGTACGACGAAACAGTCTTCGCACATAAGCGAATCGCAAACAGAGCTTTACTTACCATTAGTCAGAGGTGGTGGCATATCTCTACGGAGATACTTGGACGAGATCTCGGGAATCGGATCCGAAATTGACTCACCAACAGACAACCAGCAGCAGGAGATTATTCCGACGGAGTCTTCGCAGGTCCCAAGCTCTGTGGATGAGGAATTGATTTAATGACAAGACAGCTACTGGGTTGGGAGGAGGTTCCGCGTCTGGCAGTGCGGTCCGAGAGGATGGTTTGTAACACCAGAGTTCACAATGTATGTACCGAGGTATGCAGCCATCCAAAGTAGGGTTTCGGAGATGAGACAGTGCTGTTGCTACGATGAAAGGACGATAGCAATGAGCACGAAGTAGTGCAGAGAGCTTGACTGCAATAGCATTTCAGGATACACGCTTGCACTGTCAAGGATTGGTCCTTTGGATAATGTATTGAATTCGGAAACAGTACTGGTACACTCCTTCTTGTTCTCTTCCACAAGAGTCAAAGCTTCAAAGTGTTTCTCTCGATTGATTCAAGGCTAGCGGTACGACTTCATACGAGTAACATTGATTTTAAGCGATAGCGAATGCATAGTTTGACATCAAGGCAGTATACATACGTACATACAATACAGTAATACACCTTCTAACATTCAGAACAACCGTCCTCGCTCACATTGACTTAAAAGACAACGCACTACTTCCTTAACAGCATCATCTCTTCACCTTGACGTACTATACGTACAGTCCGTAAGTAATGGACGACAACACTCCGTGATCGAATCTGAGTACGTAGAACTAAGATGAAGTTTGAAAGATGGTGGTTTAGATACGTATGTGTATGATGTTAGGGAACGTACGTACTCAGTGAGTGGTGTTCTGTATTGACGGAGCGAACACTAAGCTGGAAAGGAGGATAAGGGGTTTGCTATGAGGAGTCATTGGGGTTAGGTTTCTCGGTTTTGTATCATGTCATGTACGCATGTACTGTATCTAGATAGATACTCATGTAGTTACAAGGATAGAGGCAATCCACACCCGAGCCCTATGCTCTCCGGTCAGTAGTTTTTCAACTTCCAGGTCTCGCAACTATGTGTACGTGTATGTATGTATATGCGTTGGAATGACCAGTGTGACAAGAGCCTGCGTCGCAAGTTACGTGAAGGGTGTGGGCCTCGAAGCAGAAATAGAAGCGGGGTGGTACAGCACATGTGTAAAGATGTGTACGGCTATGTTGCGTACAGCTTGACTTCTATGGTGTGTCGCAGACACAAGGTCGGTTGGATATACGACTTCCTACATACAGCGTGATGCAGGGCTTGGATGAGTGTGAGAATGGAATTTGGTGCGAGGTGCTTGTTGAGTTTTGAGTTTGAGTTTGAGGAGTGGGTGAGTGTTTGTAGATGGACCGGAGAGAGAGAGAGTATGTGTGTGTTGGTCCGTGGTTTACTTGAGCACTGGCTCTTGCTTGGGATGTGTATATGTGGAGGTATTTATGTACAATATGTAGCTGGTTGAGATGCTGTGGTGTAGTATGACTCGACGAGTCGTGTTATAGGCTGGTTGTTTCGGTGGTTAAGATTCAAGGATGTCTGTGTCATCTAACCGGTCATCACGCTCTGGTCGAGAAAGAGGAGGTTTTAAGTAAGTTTGAGGCATTAATCAGCCACAGATATATTATGTACTATAACCACTTTCACTGCTCTGCCATTACTACCCGCCGGTAGCCTCTATCTAAGAACCGTTCGGACCCTGACCATATCCAAAAGTATACAAATCAGTAACCAGATACTGTCCAGTCATAGTATTATTCGTAATATTCGTAACCACAGTCTGACCATTCTTAAGCGCCCCCGATGCTACAACACCACCAGCAACCGGCCTCTACACCGCATTCGCACCATTCATAACCGTGAAATTCGCAAGCGAGACCTCATACGGCAATCTCTGAACAAGCGATGGGATCCCATAAAATCGCGCATCGACTTTCGCCTGCGAGATAGTCAACTCGTAGTAGCCGCGGTAGTAGACGTCTTGCCACTGGAGTTCGGTGTTTGCGTGCACCAGCCAAGTCGAGTACTGATCCGCAGCGGCCTGGCTGATGTTCTGCCCGTATGGACAGGGAGAGGATACGGCTGACCCGGCGAATTCGACGCCGATGGAGCCGGCGCCGGTGTTTTCGTCGTAGGGGTGTTCGTCGAGCCAGATTAGGTCGCTGACCCAGGACATGTGGCTGTCGCCGGACATGACGATGTTGTTTGTTATGTTGTTTTCGTAGAGGTGTTGGAAGGTGCGGTTGCGGTTGGATTGGTAGCCGTCCCAGGCGTCGTAGTCAAGGGGGTCTGGTTGCAAGTTTAGCATGCTGTTTCGGGGCTGGGTATGGATGTTTGGGTACTTACTTATGTTGCCGTAGGCGATGGATTCGTTCTGCCGCGAGAATACGGTTTGAGAACCGATGAGTCGCCATGTTGCGCCTCTTGCTTGGGATGCACTGAGTTGGTTGTAGAACCAGTTTTCTTGTCTGCTGCCCATCATGGATCGTCCGGCATCGTTTGAGATTTGGTGGATGTAGTCGGTGTTCCAGTATAGATCGGTGATGGATCGATCGTAGTCACGGGTGTCGAGCATGATCAAGTCGAAGAGAGTACCGATGGAGAAGGTTCTCCAGATTCGAAGGTTGTCGTCCATATCGACTTGTCGGATTGGCATCCATTCGAAGTACTCGTCTTTGTCAGCATGGAACCATTGTTTGGAAGATAGGGAACATACAGCTCGAACAGCGTTCATCTTGCGTTGGTCGAAGGAAACATATTCACCACCAAACTCGATATCGTACTGGATGAAAGAGTCTTCGGTATTGTTTTGGTCAGCCATTCCATCACGGTAAGTTTGATCTCCAACTTCATGGTCGTCCCAAACTGGAATCCATGCAAAGTTCTGGAAGGAGAGAATGGAATCCAAGTCTGCACGGTATGAGGCATGTCGTTTGCGATAGTCGTAGAGAGTTCGAGTTTCATCATTCGGTTGAGGAATTCGTCCTATTGACCAACCCCAACCATAAGCACCTTCAGCATACCTAGTAAGTGTCAGCATGGCTTGAACTGGTAGTGCCGCTAAACTTACTCGTAGATGAAGTCACCTAGATGAATTACGTAGTCGACTGAGTTCTTTCGAGCCGGATTGCCAAAGGCGTTGAAGAAACCGAAAGGATAATTAGAGCAAGAGTATACTGCCAAACTGACAGCTGCGGTGTCATCGTTTGGTCCTGGGGAGGTCTTCGTTCGGCCAACTGGACTGTAGTTGTTTGAGTTGCAAACCCCGAATTGATAATAGTATTGCGTGAAGGGCTGAAGGTTAGCAGCCTCAACCTGAGTTTGCTGTCAGTACATGATTTGAGCTTCCATAAGGCTGTCTGACCTTCACTGTGTAGTCAATATCGGAACTGGTGTAGGCTTGACCTTGAGAGACCGGGTTGGTCATGTTGGGCGAAGTCGAGACCTGCCAGTTGACGCAAACGGGAGCAGTTGACACGGAGACATACTCGGCTTCGTCGTGGTTGAATACTGGCACAGTTCCGGTGACAGTGACTAGACTATGGTAAGTTGGATTGCTCCAGTCAAGCTCATGAGATCTCACTGTTGCTCATGTCATCGTCATACACCGGCGAGCACCTCGTCCACTGATCATATAAGCTGGTTGTCGTTGACTCGTTTTGCCGACTGACTCACCAGAATGACCGAGTTTGCGTAGGGATCACCAGAAGCTACACCGTGGGTGAAATTCAACTGGCTGGCATTGAAGGGAGATGCATAGTTAGTCCTCCTCACCACCTTGTGAATGGCAATACCCATGAAAGGATGGTGTTCGGAAGGTGAACGGTAGTTCAAGTTGTTTGTCCATTTTGCTGAGGCTCCAGCAATGATGGAGAGGGCAACGAGAGCTTGAAACTTCATCTTGACGGTGAGTTGTTACACCAGGCCTGAGAAGCTTGGGGAGTTCTCCCACGAGCTATGGCAGATGTCTAACATATGTACCAAATGTGAACTTGCATTTTCTTTGCTATACACTCCATGGTTGTATCTGGGATTGACCAGCTTACGCAAGGCTATAGCTCTAACGTGGTAAGATGCATGGATTGAGGGGTACAATTGGCGATAGGCATTTCTGTACCTGGCCACGCTTGCTGATAGAACGAATTCTTGACCATTGACAGACCAACGTGTTCAAGGTGCAGAAGCGAACCTGTCAAAAGCATGTTGCCAAGCAAAAGAAAGCCAGGAGAGGCATCCCACTCTATGCAAGGTTCCACGTACATACTCCATGACTGACAATTTATCGTAGTTTCATTGGTCCTTTGGAAGTGGTCCACAGCCAAGCTTCGTCTGAGCGGGGTCGATAAATGCTTATCTGCGACTCGGTTTACGAAGCTCGTTCAAGCTCCCACAGCTTCCTTTTGAAGTGTCTTCACAGCTTCTACCACCACCGCAACCCGAGGCTGGCTGACGCAGTACAGGTGAGTAGATTAATTAGTGAGCAACACATTTGTGCCGGGCATCATTGGCCGAAGATGTGAGCAGGCTGGTGAGAACCAGGCTACTGAATACGAGCACACGGAACTGCATGCTAACACATCGGGCTTACCGAGACGGTTGCCGATGCATGAGATCTGAAAGCTTTTGATTTGCTCCTCCCAGAGCAAAATCGAGTATGTTCTGAATACGGTAAACGACTCGACGAAGGAGGAAACACGAGCAAAAATAAGGAAGCTATTGCTCGAGCTCATCGTGTTCTCGTATCGCAAAAGTCACAGTCTCTAGTGGGAAAAATTACTTTTCTAATCTAACGGTGCACGGGTGGGCCAGTGTGTAAACTACTGTATGTAAGCTGTTTAGTGAATTCGAATATTCTGCAACATGCGTGTCTTTCAGTTCAGTTTATGCAGCAAGTACACAACCTTACAGTGTTTTGTGTCAACATCAGTATAGCCATAAAGACAGAAGGCCAAATTTGCCACAGAGCGATGCTTTTGTTAGCAATTTCAACAGAACCTTTGGAAAGAAGAAGGAGTTTAAGAGACGAAGCTCGCATACAAATACACAACCTCGCGGACACTCTTCTACCGATCTCCGAGGTTTTGCCACACCGGGTTCGTGGGGTGCAGCCAGTCATACCTAGTACTTCCCCAGAAACGGAGCCCTGCACTGCAATTTTAGCGTCCACGACCTCCTCCAGTCACATGACAGCCCTTCCCAATTACTACCAAAAGTAAGCCATCAGCATATCATATAAATTCTCTAAAGCTGACTCCGCATCGCGTCCCGACAAAAGACAATCATGTTCACAGCCTTCCAGAACGCGGCCTGTGCTGTTTTCGTGACCTTATACGTCCAATTGCTCACTCAGCGCAAGCTTGAATATCCGCCATGTGAATGAGAAAGGTGCATTGAGACACGCGTATGCTCTACTTTCCATGGCAGAGGTTCCAACTGGGCATTATTGGTCTCATCGAAGCCATACGACGAGCCTGCAGCGTATCTTGTCTTTGTCGGGAAGACTTGAAGAAGGCAGATCCGATGCTATGGGTTATGTCTATACCAATTTACCACACGTTTCACACGAGACTGTGCTACCAGTATACGCCTAACGGTAAAAGTCCATTGAACAACGTTGGATTGTGACTACTGAAACCTCATGGCAAGGCATGCTAATCATTATACGAATTATCAATCATGCGTAAAGAGCCCGACCTTAATGCCCTTACTGACGAAGCAGCCTATCTCAAGCAAGAAAGTTACCCGTGACACTAACAACCACCGTGAAGGAGTGAACATGTCCATGCCGTTGCCCCCACGGATCAACCCTCTCAACCCTTGGCTCAATTACCATCCCAGCCTGAGCGATTTGGGATCTGGGACCTGGCATTGTGCCGCCCGGTTGGTTCCCCTTTTTGTCTGCTGAAGTGTTCTCACTCGTGATCGAGAGGGACGGATCGTTGGTGTAAGGTGGTGGCATGGTCCAGATGATATCGAAGCTAAAACAAATTAGCACAACACGTCTTAGTCTTTGCATGTCGAGCAACCGAAAGGTGAACAAACAGGGTATGGGTAAAGCTAGGAACGAGTGGTTACCTACCGATCAGGCTCATTAGCTGGTTGATACTGAGGTGGTGTCGGTTGATCCTTATGCTTGATACCTCCCAACTTCTTCCAAATCTCAACCACAATTTCTGTCAGTGCATCATGCTCCCAAAAGACCAAGACATTCTTAGAGCTTGGGTTATCAAGCACGTCTTCAATTTCGTCGACAAGCTCGTCTGCTTTATTTCGGCTAGAGGTTTGTATCTCGATACCTAGGTCGTTTGCGAGTGGCTTCACAGTTAGATAGGCACGCTCGCGCTCTCCATACTCTTTGTATACTGGAACAAAGACGTGGCTGATATTGTACGAGAATGTCTTGGAGAAGGTTTTCGTTAGGCACTGGGCACGTTCTTTGCCGGCGTCGGAAAGACCGACAGGATCTTTGCCATCAACCTTGGATGGCTTCTCGCCATGGTGGATGAGGTACATTGTTTTGGAGGTGGTCATGTTGAGTTGATGTGCTCCTAGTTCAGAATCCAAATTGCTGAGACGAGCGGGGATGTGGTATCGCCGACATAGACTGATAGCGACTGCTGATGACGATCTTGGGCCGAATGAATCTGGAGGCAGAGCGAATTTATAGCTTATCCTAGCCTCTGGCCAAAAATGCCAGCTACGTCTTCCTTTCAGCTCCGACATCAGAAGCACGATGCACACTGCTCGCCTGATGTCTCGACTACAACAAAGCTGGACAAGCTGAATGCCATTAAGGTGCATCGACCAATACCCTGCATACCTTGAGAAGGATCGGCCAGCAACAACGTACTCATAGGAGAAGACCAGACATCCCTACCGCAACTCAACGACTAGCAGGTATGCCATGATAACAATGGGTCGTATTGCATTTCCGAAACGATACAAATCACACCTGAAGTTGAGGCTGAAGTGCACATCTATGCGATGATCGGTGTGCGAGCTTGTGCAGATCTCCAGCTGACTGGAACGCTTTGAATCGAGCCATCCATGATCCGGACCGACCCCTGCTGATAGATTGGAGCCATTTCAGACAAAGGACCGGAGCTGATGATATCGGAGATCTTGACTGGATGTGCACTCTCCTGGCAAGCTGCATAGGATCACAGCAGTCTATGACACTGCAGCTACGATCTGACAGGCTCAGGAGGGTTTAGCTCAGGGTAGAGCTGAAGTCGGAGCGGGGTGGGAACGATTACATCCAATGCCTGCAATATAGTCGTTCGTAAGCCTGATCGATTCTCCACGAAGACCTGGTGATCGTGCATGGTAGTGTAGATAAGATCAAGATCAGGGTCAAGGCCATGACACGCAAATTCCTCCTAAACTCCTTCGCCAGGCCCAAAATTCCTACGCCGCATTCCTGAACACCTTAGAAATAAAAACCGAGCATGCTAAAAGCAACAATGACAAGCTAAAACACCAGTCCAGTTTAATTTCAGATCACAGGAGTGCAACCAATCCCAACAAAGCAGCCACACCAACACCCATCGCCATACCCTCGGTCCTACCCGCAGACCCGGTAGCTTTCGCCGCAACAGCAACACCACTACCACTACTACTAACACCTTTCGAAGTCGTTGCGGACGCAGCAGCAGGCGTACCACTAACACGCATGGACGCAGACGATATGATCGATGTGAGCACGGATCCGAAACTCGAGGCAGATGGGAAAGACATGAATTCCGAAGTCGAGGCTGAAGTCGGGCTGGTTGGAGACGGAGAGACGGACGTAGATATGGTTGTAGTTGCAAAGGTAGCTGTGGAAGGCAACGCGGCAACGGAACTGATAACGGGATCAGCTGCGCCAGAACCGGCACCGGAGAACCAAAAAGCACAGACATCTGGTGACATGGATAAAACGCAGACGTCGTATTGATCGTTCGGAGCGGAGTAGCGAACACTGCTAGATGTGGTAGAGTCGACGGCGGCCGCGGAATCGTCTGCGACAGAATCGGGATGGCGGATGGCGACGCCGGTGACAATATAATCGAAGCACTCCTCTGGTAGAGCAGAGGGGTCATTGCAGGGGTCGTAGTTATCGTCCACGACGGATCGGGCATCGATAGCGGTGTCAATATCCTCGGAGCAGTTCCAAGGGTCGAAAGCGCAGAGCTGTAGGTTGACTTCGTCTTCATCCTCGGGGTCGTCAACAGTGTTGGATGCGGAGTCGATGGCGGCGGTGGCGGTGGAATCAGCTGCGACAGAACGGGCGTCGATGGCGGTACTAGTATACTCGGGACAGACATCACTTATAGGTTTATTGTTTTTGGCTGCGACCTCAACGCAGAGCTCGTACGGGGTGTCCACGGTGGCCAAGTCAGTAGTACTAGGCGCGGAGGAGGAGATGGCGGTCGAGTCACCAGCGATAGAGCGAGTGTCAATAGTGGCAGATGCGGAGTCGTCGACAGCGTCAGAGGTCCAGCTATCGCACTTGATTCCCTCATAGATTTCTTTCAATACACATTTGGAGTAACCTTCAGCAATACCGACGTCGGAATTGATATCTCTGGTACTCTTGACAGCGGAGGAATCAACAGCGCCAGAGCCAGAGACAGAATCGTCAGCACCTTCAGCGACGGCGATGGGTTTTATGGCGGCAGCGTGGATAGAGGTGGCAGCCGCCAAGAGACCGAGTGTCGACAGACGCATGCTGGCAGAAGAGTTAAGATAGGTACTGGCGTGAGATGAGGTCACCCAGTGTCGAAAATGGTCGTTGGTTGAAACGCACACGATGGTTTTGATTGTAAGGAGGGAATGTTAGCAGAAGACTTCAGGTTCGGCAGATACATGTTCAATGCTCGAGGAGCAGGAGCCATGACACTGACTTATTACTTACCACTGCTCTCTAGACTTCCATTGAAGCATATCCATGACCTGCATCAGCCTAAGCTCGATACGACGCCAATGTGCATTGGTAACAGTGGTCGAAGCGAAGGTGCTTGTTGGTTGCCAGCATAGGTACATGTATCGAAGTGTGCTAGCTGATGCATAATAAGAATAACACGTACTGTACGTAGTATCAGAGCACCTCGGCTTTGGAACTCACAGCTTTGAAAAACCGAATGCATTGATCAGGGACGACGGTGCAGTTAAGATATATTACGGTCATTGCTACGTCGTGCCGTAGAAGTGGAGTCTTGGACGTCGACCTTAAATTAGCAAAACTCAATCCATACATTACCTAAGCGGGTATAGCAAGAGTACTGAAAGGTTTTGTAACGGTTACTGGAGTAAATAGTATGAGTACCACATGCTATTACGGTGGGGTACGTGTGCGTCTATTGGTCCGTTACGTGAGGTAGACGAAAGAGTACAGTTCAAGATATGTGCATTGAATCGCTGTTCGCAGGATTGCTGTCAATTGAACCAGAATTATCAGAATCGGTATCCCAATCAGTGCTATGTAGCCACTTCGGTAGTAGCCTTAATACGGATTCCGGTTATAGTCTCGAACACCGCCTCGACTGATTGATCGATTTCTTCGATTGTTCCAAGGACAATGCCAGGAATGAATTGGCAGAGTCGTTGTTCAGATCAGCCGCAGCCACATCAGCTGCAGCGGAGTCGATGTTACGAGCAGTAACGATGGTGGCAGAGCCGGAAGCATCGCAAGAGACGTCGCAGTCGTCAATGGAGGCCGTGTTTCCAACAGCAAGGGAATTGGTTACGGCAGCCAGAGACGCATGTCCATTGCACCAGTCTTCGCAATCCTCAATACTAGGCCATATCATCATCTCAGCAGGATCGCGGCACCACATGTTGCAGTCAATGGTTCTGACGGCGACGGATTTTATGGCGGCAGCATGGACAGAGATGGCAGTCGTCAGAAGAGCGAATGTTGATAGATGCATGGTGACGGAGAAGCTGTCAATAGTGGCTTGAAACGGACCTGGTGAATGTCGAAGATAATCGCTACTTGAAAGTGAATATTCTAGCTGATCGTTGTTCGGAGAGGTATAGACAGCGTTACTGCAGTGAAGGAATAAATTGCTAGTAGGGAAGAACTGAAGTTCAGTAAAGTACGTTATTATGCTGGAACAGCAGCATGGCTTTTGCTTACCAACCAATAGCTTCGTTGAAGCGTATTTTCGTGTGGTAGACTATGCGAACTCAAGTAAGAATAGCAGTCCTAGCATAAGGTATGGTAGGCGCTGTGCAGTAAAGCACCTCCGTGGGCTTAAACTTTGCAAAAGGATCCACATGCGGCTTTGACAACTTACTCACCGGATGCAATGCAACGGGACGACCGCAGCAGGTTGTCAACATCGATGCGGTAGCTAATGCGGCTGCTACCTCGTGCCTCACGGGTACAGCAGAAGCAGAGCCTAGAATATAGTATAGTACTTTACTACGGCTTTCGTGTGTACGACGTCTCGGGACGAGTACTCAGTTGATAGTAACTGATAGGAGTTCTGTGTTAGTGTTCTAATATAAGATAGTGTTTGCCTACCTTGGACGATATAAGACCAGAGTAAGACTAAAATTACAATATAGCGCAATTTTACAACGACTCTGTTGTCCATACTGTACCACCAAATTGTCTTTGGTATACTGACCTCACGGCTCATGTCGGGCACCAATAAAGAGGAGAGTCACTGTACATCTAAGGCAGACTTCGGACTCAATGCACTTGAATTTAGATGATCCGATCACCGATGAAACAGGCTGCTGCGAATAGTTTGCGCAGCATTAATTTATAGATAATGGATATTATGATGACGGTATCAAATTCGATGGGATGAGTGACTACCGTGCGAGAGGTCATTAGTGTTACGAACTTATCAGATGGCAAAACTGCTCTAAGGCTTAGAAAGTAGTACTTCAGCGATAGTACCTGCCTATCCTAAAGTCAGCCTGAAATTCATTAAGGATTATGGTACACTGCAAGGATTTTGAAGTGGCCACCAGTGTTTCGACACCAACCCCGGTCTAGTTCTTAAGCTGAAGATTCGTCACTGCTGTAGGTTATCTACTGCGTACGCATTATGGTTGTTGACTGCTCTGGGCGGCATACGTTTTGAATGTACAATTTTCACACCACAAGACTTCATTTTTGTGGATTGCGCAAATACATTTTATGCGATTGCTACAATGATCGCTTCCTCTTCAATAATTCCGAACGTCCTTCGTTGACAAGATTGACAGTTACATCGCCTGCAACATCCCCCTGAACAGCAAAGCCGCTAATGTTTGAGTGGCCATACGACGATGTGTGGCTATCGTAGGGTGAGGATATCGAAATTGGATTATGTGCTGATAGGCCTAGCGATGTCGACGTGGTCCTTGCGATTGTTGAAAAAGTTTTCGTGCTCAGTGAAGACCTTGTGGCACTGTCGTTTGTAACGACGTCATCCGAATGATCAAGATATTCCCGAGCCTGTGGTGGACCAACATCGGTCACACAACGTCCAGGGCTGGCCACGTAACCAAAAATCACAGCGCCGTTGATATGCTTTGCCAGATCAATACACTCAACCGATTTGTGAATAGATGGTGGAGACTCAGACGGCCGTAAGACTTGAATTGCGGTGCGAGCTCCCGATGATTGTCTTCCGTCTTCACAGCCGCAAGTAGCAGAAGAGCCTTCTGGACTCTGCCAAACTAATTTCATAGAGTCAGAAGCGCAAATAATGCGAGACGCGTCAACTCCACAGAAACCTCTCTTGCGGCTCATTATTCGTTTAATATCGGTCGTAGCAACCGCGATACAGAACTCGTCGAGCGGTAGTGTCTCACACAAATCCTTTTCGGGCTTGATCAGCTCTCCAAAACCATCTCCGAAAAAAGTGACTGCACCAGTGATCCGAACAAGATCTACCCAGGATTGACCCTGTTGTGAAAGCATAATGGTTGATGGCTCGATTCTGTCCAGTTGTTGGGTCACAGACACGAAATCCCAACCATCCAAATTACTTCTGGGCAGGCTTGTCCAGTCTCGACAATTGTCTTCATAATCGAAAGCCTTTTGAAGAGTATGACAAAATTGGCGCATACGATCACGGAGCCTCTCACACTCATCACTCCCGTCTTCGGTTATCGGTAGGTCGAGATTCCCTCTATTACACAACACAGCCCTTGCAAAATCATCACCGTATGGATCCTGAGGTTCGAGTAGCGTATTCTTTCGCAGACAGAAAAGGGAACCTGCTCTGGCCTCGTCGTCTTTCAAGGAATACCGAAGCAAGTGTAGAAGCGCTTTCAGTCCGTTCACAAACCAGCCTCGATTGTCACGAGTATCCCAGAAAAGGACGAAGCGGTGTTCGAGATTGTTGTATAGTTTCGTGATCGATACTTTTAAGAACGATGATGGTATGTGTTTTGGTGACAGATTATACATATTGCTATCAATGACCGATCGTCCAGAAGATAGTGAAAGCCCACGCAGGTGACCTGGCAAAATATCTGGTCTAGAATCTGGAGTACCTACTGGATAAGCAGCGCAGGCTGATCCACAAAGATTGAGAATCTTGGAGCACCATCCGACGATGTGCCGAGCGCCTGCAAGTCGCTCGAATGTAATGGTCGCAATATCTGAAACGCCGTGTTCGCGATATGAAATGTACTGGCCGTCATCTCTGCAAGACAGATGCCAGGTGAGCTCGTTACCGCGTACAGAAACTGGAGCTGCTATTGCCGAGAATGCTTTCAGAAACCATTTTCCAGCGTACTCATGAGCCTCCGCCGCGCCCATCAGATGGCTGATCAAACTGAGTGGTATTTCAAGACCTGGTGTATTCTGAAGGCGCCGACGAATTGGGAAGCCTTCAATGATAACACATCGCTGGAATAAGCCTTGCCAGCATGTTCCGGATTCCTGCGTTCTGTCCATGATGTCGTATCTGCAGATTATGACCAGTTCCGTAACTTCGTTGCTGCGTACAGTAGAGAAGGAGGGCTGGCAGTGTAAGATTCCGTCGCTAGACGGAGGGGCGCTGTACACCGCGCTCAACCAGCACAGCTGTTCAACAATCTCCGCAATAAAGTCCTTGGTGCCTTCAATGGCTATCCTCATCGTGGAGTCTTCTAGCTGTAAGCTTATTGTTGCCCCAAAAAGGTGTTGTGTCTCTAAAATTCCACGGGATCGAGCTGCCTGCAAATTATTCATAAGTGCCAGCAATTGCGTGCCAGTAGCCGGCCACGTTTGTTCTAGGTAATCACGACAAGTCATAGCTTGAGCACTAGTTGCCGTACCATTTAGCACCAGAGTCGAGCTCATATCAACTAGATCGTTGGACCCTAGATTGATCGAAGGGTTCCAACCAAGGGCAACCTTCAACGTGACTTTATCAGGTGGTGACATCTTCGACAGTCGGTTCTTGTCCGGGAAGAGCGCTAGAACATCCTCCCGAATGCGTGCGGCCGACCTGTGAATGGTATCAGTCAGCAGAAGCTTTTTGCGTATGCTTGAAACAAGCCACTGATAAGAGTTAGAGTCATGAATGAGCCCCTCGTAAGCTAGGAGCTCCGAGTTTTCAAGTTTCTCCTCGTTGGTAGTGTCAATAGCGTAATCAGACCCCCCGATTAGTGTTTCAAGTGGTGCCTGTGAATCCGACGCATGGAGAATTGAATCGATCGTGTTTCGTTTTGTCCAGTCTCTAAACTTCTCCTCAAAGGACATCTCGGATTCAGAAGGTAACAGTGTTCTTGAATCCGCGGTCTGTTCCTCGTTTTCAGAACCTAGGTCTGAATTGCCGGCACCAGATTCCCAACTCGGCGCCATGTGATGCCAATCACTTGGGAGTAGTTTCAATGCCTGCTCCATGAACGTATCATTGATCGAGCTGGTAATATGATCAGAACCAGTCTCTGGAATATACGGGATTGCTTAAAAAATGAGCAAGAAGGATATACTTACCGCCTATGCTTGCAGACAAAAACCATTGCCCTCCATGCCTTGAACGAAAAAATCTCTTGTCCAAGTCTTGTAGCGAATCCCATCAGAATGCTTTCCAATCCATTGAGCAGTCCAACGCCATCCTCCATGTCAGAACAAGTTTCAGAGATATCGGAGATAATTAGTTCTACAAACCGCCGAACAAAGTCATCCTGCACCGTAGACTCAATACTGGTATCATCAGAGTATACAGAGCGCACTTCATCGTCCCAGAATTGTTCATCGCTGCCAACATTCGAGTGAGTAAATGCTGAACTTAAAGTGTCATCCTCATCGGCTTTGACCTCTTCTGATGCGACGTCCGTGGTGCAAATGTGCTTCATGGTCTTGAGCTTGTCGTCATCCGGCTCGAATAGATCAGCCTTTATCTCGCGATCTGACTGATAGCGCGTTCCATGCTTAGTCGATTCTTGCTTGGACGAGAAGGCGAATCCAGCGGATTCGCTGTCTGGTTGGTCATATTGGGGCAGACGATCATGTATCTTCTCATGTCTAGTGCAATCGTTCTTCCTGGTAAACGCCCTTCCACATCTTGGACACTCGAACGGCTTCTGACCAGCATGGTCGAGCTCGTGAGCTCGCAAGATTCCTCTTCTTGCAAAACTCCTGTCACATTTAGTGCATATGTGTTTAGTGGTCAGGGGCTTGATCTCCACTGGCTTGAACAGGTCGGCCTTGAGCTCGAGATCTGGGTGGAAGGACGCCACATGGTTTGTAAGATCTTGCTTGGATGAGAAGCCGAAGTCTGCGGATTCACAATCTGATTGGGGACATTGGTGCGGATGATCATGTCGAGCGACGTGCTTGTCTCGTGTCTGTTTATCCTTGAAGCCCTCGTGAAAATAGTAGCATGTGAGTTTTGGGCACCGGAAAAGTCGGTTCCCATAATATGTCGATAGTTTTTCACCGTCCTCTTTCGTTGCCGATTGACCAGTGGCTATGACTTCGAGGTTTTCCCGAATTCGTTCAAACGCCATTCGAAGCAGATTCAAACTGATGATGTTCCGAGCTTGAATGCCTTGACGACGACAGACCTGAATGTGCGTCCACAACTTCTGAAAACTTTTTTGGGCCTCATCGAAGTCGGACAAGAGTTCTTGAGCATCAGTCGGTAAGGGTGAGTTGAGGTCTCCAAATTGTGAACTCTTCGAAGTTGCGTCGAGATCTTCATCGTGCTCCACAGTAAGCTGCTGAACGGCTTCTACGACGGCTTCAATCATCACTTCCCGAGTGTCCCATCGTTTTGGGTCGGAAAGAACCGTCGAAGAGTCGACCATCCGCTCAAAATGATGCATCCACTTGGCAACAGCGTATTCGGCAAAAGCGTAGTAACCGTCCAAAAGGTACGACCTTCGGTCCTCATCAGCTATATTGACGTTGAAACATTCGAATGTGAGATACTGCACGCATAGCGTAGTCATCTCACAGTTGACCGCTGGCGCGTCTATGAGGTCTGACTGCGCAATAAACTCCCGGGCCGTACCATGCACTAGAGTGATGCGATCGCCGCAATCCGAAACCAGAGCACCACAAATATCCTTGACGTGATGGCGAAGTAGACGATATTGGAAGTCGACAGTCTTATCTTCGAGGTTTATTGATAAAGCTCCTTGTATCTCATGCCATTTGAGTGGCCGTGCAGCACATGTCATCCATCCAAGCAGTTTTCTGGAAACTTCCCACTCTGTTGCCGTCGCGTTCCTTCGTATTCGGACTATGATGTGTTGGTACCTGAAAATCTCAGTCAATCTCGTTCAGAGCATCGTGCGGCACTGCCAGGGTGGCAAAGGGTGAGCATCGTTTGAGTGCAGTGGACAAAATGACAGCCATCCAGTGGGTCTGGGAATTTGGAACACTTACGCATCCTTTAATTCCTTCGGAAAGACTCCGAGCTCGTTCCGTAACGCTTTGCAATTAGGTTGAGCATATATGTTCTCCATGACCAGCTTGGCATAGAGAGATTGCCCTGGATTATCAGCCGCAATAATACAGCTGAACTTCAAGTACTCACCCTTTGCTTTCAAGCAAGTCAATGCATGTATGTGGTCTGTCTGCTCGGCAGTGAGTTCGAAACGCTGTTGAATTCGTGTCACCCAGCCAGAGACAAACGCTGCGATATCGTCCTTGTTGTGCTTTGGCAAAAGCTCGAATTCGTCAAAGTTGGTGAGTGCACGTCTGATATCGAGCTCGTTTTGACTGACAATAAGTAGACGGACTTTGCTGGGCTGTTTTTGATCCACCTCTTTGACGATCGTACTAAGCTGAGATAAAATTGACTTTCGTTGCTCCGGTGGACATTCATCCACGCCATCAAGGATGATATAAAGACGTTGACTCTCACGGCAGACAGTGTCCATAAGCCGTCGAGCAATTTCCCAACGAAGGAGCGGCTCACGATCGTTGCGACGCTGTTCATCGAGGTATGGCATGAGCTCGCCTTTGCGTCGGACGCACTGCGCAAGCAAAGCTCTCATTATTGATGTCGGCGAATTGGTCTCGAGATCGCCCGACCGACAATAAAAGTAAGCAGTGTCAAATTGGTGCATCTCTTCACATGCTTCAATAATTGTTGATGCGAGCACAGTTTTACCTATTGGCGTTAACTCTACCATTTAGATTGAGCGACCAGGTACTAACCTGCACCTGGGATTCCATGGATCCAGAGAGTAGAGGTTCGTGGTGAATCATCACGAAGCCAACCAGACACTTTAGAGCACTCGAGAATCCAGCGACCAGTTCCGGGATAACACGAATTATTACGCAGGGAGGAATGGTAATCACTCATGACGGGACCAGCAATCCAGTGGAGAACCCTGTCATATTGTTCATCCAGCCTTGTCTGTTCCTGTCGATCAAGCGAGATCTTTGATTGTTCAAGAGTATGTTGCAGCGCAACGAGTGTCTCCAGGAACTGAGCCTTGAGGCTCGGACTAGTTCCTCTACTATCTTCGTTTTCCGCACAATTCGTGAAATACTGGTCACCAAGATGGGCTTGCCCATTGTTGACATCGACTCGCTCATAGTTGTTGCCTGTGACAAATTTGAAGTTGTTGACAACCTGCGGCAAAGTGCTTGACGAGTCAAGAAATATGTCTGCTTGTGTTGTAAGCAAGTAACTGCATCTTTGGATATTCTTAGATATGCTTTCGAACCTAGCCCCATAATTCTGCCACGAGGGACGGAAAAGCTGTCTCCAGGCTAGACTTCAGTATCAGCGTTAACTCACGCCACTATCGTGCGTCACATACTTGGATGGGTTAAGAGTCCATGAACGATGTCATGGAACTCCAATATGTTCTTGTATATGAGATCTAACAGAACCCTTGTTTCCGGATGCATGTCAATCACGGCACGAAACTGCAAGAAGTAAGGTAATTTGTCGCCCAAGTTCTCATATGCTTCAAGAATTTTGTCAAAAGAACTGGACATCGTGGAAGATGTCTGCAAAATGAAGTGTAGAGAGCGCCATATAGGAGCCATATGGTCCTTTGAATTCACAGACTCGTCCAATATTGCTTCAAGTTGGCGCATAGCCTCGAGGAACTTTTGTAAACGGGTCATGTTCACCATCTCTTTCTGTGCTTCTTGTCGTTCCTGCATCTTGACGATAGCTTCCTTCACGTCACGTAAGGTAGACGGAGCAGATCGCGGAATGTTCTGCTCATGGTGGGGATACCGAAAATCGAGGTCGACGGGGTACTTGTGAGAAGCCATCCTCATAGACACGGTTGTCGCATTGCCTGGACCGCCCTCGGTGGTGGAAAGAAGATCAAGCTGCATGCAACGCTTCAACAAGTACAGAAGACAGGAAGATTTCAAGGCAACTTGGGTTCAATAGTTTAGCTCGTCAAGGTCATGCAAACCAGGGTTGTAGAGCACGACAAGGCAGATTTGGGAATTGCGGCTGCATGCCGCTGCGGCCACAACAACGGCCTTTCCATCCTGGCTGCAGCTTGCAGAAACGCCTTGCTCTCTCACATGAAAGGACGGCTGGCGAGTGCTGAAATATTCACAGGAGTTAATTCGCAGTTTGATGAGGATGTTAAATGCTCTGAGGAATGTAACTTTCATCGTCCCTTCCACCGCCGCCTACCACCTACCATCAAATAAAGCTTGGCATTCATGTCATCTTTTTCCAAGCGCTGACTAGACCATGTCACTGAAACGAAGTGCTCCCGACATTGATCCGCCGAGCCCAGGCAATTCTTCTTCAATAACATCGTCTCCGCCATCGCAAAGACCTCGAGCATGGCTCGCCGGGATTGGAGATGATGCCGCTTCATACGCTGATCGTGGTTGGAACAGTGTATGGCAGGAGATCATAGGCCTTACGCCTGATGTTGATGGCTTCGAGCAGGATGAACCAAATTACTTGTACGGAGATGATAGCGAAATTGCCTCCTTACCTCTATGCGATGGACAAGCCGATATGGAAGCCTGGAGTATGCAAGAGTTGCACGACCATGAAAGCCCTATCGATGAAGTGTTCTTGAACCACATGTCTGTGACTGGACAGGAGATACAAGATAGTGTTGAATGTGATACTTGCTACGGCATAGTGAGTTAGAATAGTTCTACAACTTCTGATTAACCCACCGAACAAACAATAGGATGCTGTAATCTTCCCATTGCCGGTTTCGGCATCTGAACAGTCCACCTGCACCAGTTTGCATGTCATTCCTGACTCCTAATTCTTAGGTTTATCAATCCAAGATGAAATTACTCGGAAACATGACCGAGGTGCTAGCGAGTTTGAACTTGCCCGATATCTCTCAAATACGATCACATTACTTG